>Ga0126342_10001705_pt1 | contig 31947 bp, 27 predicted proteins | sample Cyp1metagenome_FD_92528 | JGI IMG/M metagenome (GOLD analysis project Ga0126342, IMG submission 92528) | Coral microbial communities from Lord Howe Island, Old Settlement Bay, Australia - Cyphastrea 1 metagenome | ecosystem: Host-associated > Invertebrates > Cnidaria > Coral ...
GGTGGTTGGAAGTGAGATTTCGGCTTCAGAGGTTAGGAGCCAGGAATTTAAAGCTCTAAAACCTCTCTCAAAGGATAGGGGTCATCATTTTAGACCGATTTTTTTCTAGGACTGTACCCCACGTTGGAGTACAGACGGGGATTATATATGTATCTAAATGCATATATATATATACACACACATATATATATATATATATATATACATAAATAAATATTATTATATATATATATACACATAAATATAGACATATATATATATTTGTATTGTATGCATGTAGTTATTTAGCAAGATATGCAAGATCAGCGTATCGGCGCCCGAGGTGCCTCAAGGTCCTAAAGGTCCTAAAGGTCAAATGTGAAAACGGAGAGGTGACCGGAAACCCATTGCGCAACTGCCCGGGTGCAGAGTGAAATGACAGGTCTGGCAGGTCATGCCCCACACCTTTCCATGTACTTTCCTTCAAAGGCCCTCCATTTCGTGCATCTCAAAGGTGCGGTGGTTAGCCATGGTATTCCAACTCCTACAGTTCCCAAGCCCCTGGTTTGATAGTCGAACTTGATTACTGGTTAGTAGGTGCCTAAAAAGGATGCACGGAAACACCCCAGTGACTAACCATGGACCATCTGGAATTATTGGCACTACATTTTTTTGAGGAAAATGCTGCCAGATTTTTCTTTATTGTTCTATTGTTTGGTGGTGATTTGAATATTTCATGTTGTTTGTGTCCTTCTATGGCGAAACCAACTCACAACAATAGTCTTCGGGGAGGCTGAAGCCGCCAGGTTTGACGGATGAATTGTTGCCATACACCTACAACGAGTATATGGGTAAACACCATGTATCCCACTAGAAAGTGAAGCAACTTGCCACGATTTTTCATCCCGTCGTCAGCCAAGGAAGCGCCAGCCGTGCCCCACCTGCAGCTGCACCGGAAGAAAGTGGCGGCCTGGGGTTGTCCACTGGAAGCTGCATCTTGTGCCATGAGGTGGCGGCCAACACCATGTGCCCTGGAGATTTTGAAGCCATTTTTTGGGGCAAAGGAGGATGAAGGATGATTTGATGTTTGATGTCTCTGGATGTAACATTTTTGTGGACAATTTTCTATGATTATTTGGTAAAATTTGCTGCACCAGCCACGAATTTTTGATTATTTGTTCATGTTTGTGTAAACCACAGAAATATATGAACCTTACGGGCTATTTTTTGGGCTGAAGGATATCTACGGTAACGACTTTAATTTCTTTAAATATGTGGAGGGCGGGCTAGACCACAAGGCCCCGGAGGTAGTATGAAACACCAGTTCCATCCGTATTTTCTAATGTATGTTTAAATGGCCGGGCGGGCCAAGGGAAACCAAAATACAAGTTCGTATATTTAAACATCCGTACATTAAGATTGGTCATGAAAGATGGCAGTTGACAGTTGATGGTGGTTTTTTGTTTTTGTGGTGAATTCTGAACTGCTTGGCTGCTGATTTTTTGATGGTTAACTGACGGTTGACTCCGTTGATGAATGGGTTGTTTCCAATAAAAGATGGGGATGGGGGCCATCTTTAGGTGAAATGTATTGAAATGTGGCATGGCAAATTGATGTGGGTTATTCTCACTAAAACATTGCTGTTCATCCACGGAACCGATGAACTGGAAGTAGTTCGTATGGCACGGAGCCCATTGGTTAATTTCGCAGTACCATCTGGTTATGACTAACATAGCCATGGAAAGATCCACCCATTTTTAGTAGGTAAACCATCTATTTCGATTAGGGCCATCTATACCATGGCTATGTTAGTCAGAACCAGAGGGTAATTTGGATCATGTCAGCCCAGGTCATGTCAGCCCAGTAGCTCGCTTGACATGACAAGACTTGATATCTCTTTTTTTTACACGAGAACGCGCGTGCCATTCATTGATGACCAATCCCCCACCTACCCTCCGCTTATGACTAACATAGCCATGGTATAGATGGCCCATTAAAATAGATGGTTTATCTATTAAAAATGGTGATTTTCCATGGCTATGTTAGTCATAACCAGATGGTAAACGCAAGTCAGCAAGGCCAGGTAACCACGAATATTCGGACGGAACTGGCGAGTGGAGAAACATGGAGAAAGCCTTGCCACCAATGCAAGACAACACTGGAAAGTCTTCAAGCACCAGCTACCATTGGAAATAGAAATAGATTGTTTACCTACTAAAAATGGGTATTGTGTGAAAGTGTGAAACACCATTTTGAAAATTTTGACTGCTTTGAAACTGAACGTATGTCACTAGCTCACAGCGAGGTGCTTACCATGCGGGCACCTTTTGATTTGTTTCCGCTGCTCCCTACGCTACTTGGACCTTAGACTGGCATTTTTTGAATGAGAAAAGGTTGGGGTGCCCGGGTGCCCCAGTCTCTTTGCCAAGTCGGTTTGTAACTAAGATTTCACCAGGCTTTATGGTGATTAGATTCTAAGATGTGATTTTCGTGGTGTTTGTTAGGTCACACATCAACATAAACCAACCACTTGGAGACACCAGCTTCAAGGGGCCGACTCGAAGCTTGAGGCTATGCCTTGCCAGACGGCAGTGGCCTCGTTCCGGACATCCGATGTCCCACTTGCTGGCCGGCTGCAGTTGGCGGCACGGAGGGAAGAAGCATAAATGATGCTGACTTGTAGGCGAAACCCATCATCCAATGATTGCAATATGGTATGACATGGCCTGACATGGTCTGACATCATTTTTGACAAAAGAAAGTGTCAAGACTATCCTTTGTTGTCTTACCTATAGGCAATGTTGCCGGGTCATTCTCGGCAATACATTTTGGAAACATCCAATCTTGGTCCATTCACACGCATGTGGCAGTTGAACATTTAGACCGTAGACCTTTCTAGTTGCAACGTGCCTTTTGGCCCCAAAATGTGCCTGAAAATGTCCAAGATAAGAAAAAAATGGTTGGTGGTTTGGATCATGAATTTTATTTTGCCATTCAGTCGGGTTCCCAATAATCCCAACTGGTACTCACTCCATCATTTTTCAGAGGGGTAGGCTCAAAACCACCAACCAGATATTATAAACCATCAAAAACCACATAATAACCATTAATATTAACCATGCTTCTAACCAGGTATATTAACCAACCAGGATGGTAGGCGAAAAACCACCAACCAGACCTGGTAAAACCCAGTCACCAACCATCCCAGAAACCAACCATTTGGGTTTACCACAGTGGATTCTTGAGGTCCTGAGTGCGATTTTTGGGTCAAAAAAATGAAAGCTTAACGACCACCAAATACATGTTCCATATTTCACTGGGGGTAACTAGGTACAATAGTAAGTCTTATACCATCTTGCACCTGCATTTTTCAACGTATGTAAAATTATTGCCTTTTCAGGAATTATTGCTGGCGACATGTTTTTCTGCCTGTGAGCAAGTTTTGTATTTTTCTGCCTTTGCACGTGTTTGCCGGTGTTGAAACGGCGGAAAAATCACAACGAAACAGCGAAAAAACCCGACGGAACGGCGAAAAAACTGGAAACGGTGATATTTTAGGCAACCGGCGACAATTATTGCTGTTTCGGATTTTGAGCGATAATTTTGCATAGGTGGATTTTCCAGGTATAGGTCATTCCATGTAGGTATGGAACAAACTTAACCTAGCTATCAACTTTTGTTATTAAACTGGCATCAGTTAAGAAACAGGGGCACCACCTTGAAACCAATTTTTATGGTTAGTTCATTCTCATATTTCACCATGTTTCACCAGTTTCATTGGTGAGTATTCCCATCATTCTTGGTAAAATCAAACCTTTTTTACCATAAAAAAACTCTCCCAATGTTTCATGGTGAAACCACCAGCTTTGATGCCCAAGCCAAGGCAAGAAGTCAGTCCAAAGCTTTCAACGCGTCTTCTTCCAGACCGCGGCCACCATGACAAGGCGCAGCGAAGCGAGCAACGGTCGGGGGCGGATGCTGCCCCCCTTTTTGTCCCCGAAAGAAGCTGGGGGAACCAGTTGGAGCTACGAATTGACTTTTAGAATCAAGTTGTTTTTTAATGTTTAAATGTTGTAGTCTGGTTTGTTGTTGGCTTACGTGTCTACTTTGTTCAATCATGTTCAATAGTATGATTCCCACAAAGTATCGTAGTTCCCATGGGCTATGCAAATCACTCAGTGGGATGTACGTCCAAGAAGAGAATCAAGTGTGTGGTGATGGTGGTGATGATGATGATGATGATGATGATGTACCTAGATGCTCTTACCACTATGGTGTCATAATGATGGCATAAGTAGGCAAATATCTTGAAAATTATGTTGTTGATGCTGATGGTGATGATGGTGATGATGATGATGATGATGGTGATGCTGATGATGATGATGATGATGATATATCTAGATGTGTTGCCAATATGTGAAATTTGGCAAAAGCCCAAAGGCCAGCAGTATGTACAGTATATATATATAATATATTATGTGTGTGTTTGTAATGGTGGTATTCAGCTGCAATCAAGACAATAGATGACTGAAACAATGTTTTCTTGATGGTGGAAGTTACTCATTGGTTTCAAAGGGGTTCGCACAGCTTGTAACCCAATGTGAGAGAAAATCATGCGCGAGTAAATGTCCCGCCTTAAGAAATATCAATCGTCGTTGCTCGATCGACGATGTGTTTGCATGCGTGCTGCAGTTGGTAAGCGGCTAATATGTATTTAACCCAGCTGAGAACATGATATAATGAGATATACTTCAAGTATGTCTGGATTGTTGGCCGCTTCCTAAGTGGAATGCACGTCCAAGATGTCTTTGATGTATGAACCACTTATTCAAGGCCAGAGTGCCAGATTCAATCCCCATGTTCTATAGGTGCGATGGTTCAAACATAGTTTCTTCCATGTACTGCAGCTATATGAATTTACTGGAGGGGAGGTTAGATCCCCCCATTTTAGTGCTTAAATCTAAGTTGTTTGATGATACCCATGAAATTCTGAGAAATGTTATCCATAAAGTAGCCATTCTTCATGGTTTCATCCGGGTTGTTTGACAAAAATCACTAAAAAACCAATAAATTCCATATTTTTTTGTAGAATTGGCCAAGTATTCTTCATATATAGTTATATAAATATTAGAAAAAAACTAGTATCACCCCATGGCCTACGACATGTTCGCCGCCAGATTGGCGCGTCCATCCTCGACTCGCTGGGCTGATTGGAGGGTGGCGGCTTGAGGCGGCATCGATGTTTCCTGATTTCCCGAAGTTAGAATTTTCTAATTTCTAGATGGAGAAATGAATGATGATGAAATTTCTAGAAATTTCTAAATTCTAATTTCTAAATCTAATTCATCATCTAGATGGAGAGTTTAGATGTAAATTTCCAATGTTTAGATGTGAATTTCTGGTATGACTTCCAAATTTAGGAAGATGCCTTTTGATTTTTCTCAATTTCTAGGTCGGTTCTGGGTCCCAGCCAGTGAATTAAGAAAACACACAGGAATTTGGCAACCAAACCCTGAGAAGTTCTGGGTCAACCTTAGTTGTTTGCTATAGATTGACATCTTGCACGCTTAACCAGATGATTTGTCCTAATTGTAACATATTTGTTCGGAGAAACTTGCAGAACATCCTTGAAATCTGCAGAATGTGTTGATCTTTTGTGGGCAGACTGCTGGAACCGCTGGTTTGAGGCACAAGCTGAGCAAAATCGGTCATGTGCGCTGGTGTGGCACTTCCCCTTGGAAGTGTTACCCGGTTACCCATCGGTGTCAACAAGGCTGGGAAATCCCGGAAGTTCATGGCGCCAGCGTTTGATCATGGTTTTCTATAAGGAAAGTCATCAAATTCGGTGTGTCGTCCTGGCTGCCAGGTTTGATGACCGGATCTCTTTTACGGCAGCCCAGGGTCATGGCTCTCTTGGCGAAAACCGTTGTTTCTATCCCGATCAAGGCATCGGGCAATTTGCCACACCAGGTGTTCATGTCGGGGACGTCACACCTTGCAGTTATCCTCTTGTAAAGTGAACATGACGATGGAAAATGAACCATTTATAGTATTGTAATGTACTCTGCTTGCCTATAAAATGGTTGTTTTCCATAGCTATGTTAGTTTGCCACTGGGTATAATATGTTATGATACAGCTATCTTGTAGTCGCATCATCCAATATGGAAACCAAGATGTTGTAGTCAAACAAATGTGCCAAAGAGACAAATAGCCCGGATGAGTCAACTCATCCGTTGTTTGTGTGGTAGGGTCAAACTTTAGAAGCCATTCATTGAAATAACTGGGTTATCACCAAGTCAGGAGCCACTCATATCCCAACTGGTCAAATTTCACACAACTGGCCGGCCCCACCACACAACATAGTTTGTAGAGGGTATCAGGCCCCCCAAAAAACCTTCTGAGTTGTGAATTAGTGTTATTTTGCGTTCAAAGATCCGAAAAGATCTCACTTTTGTCTCCTTGCCTGTGCAAACCTGTGTGCTGCAAGAGGGAGGAAACAAGGAGTCACACATCTCCTGCAGATGAGTCCTGACATTTTCCCGTGGGCTGGGTCCCAAACTGTCCCACCTAGTGTCTACACTGGCGTGGTTCATGACTACAGTAGTTCTCTAGACATTTTAATGGACGAACCCGACCAATTGACAATGTAAACATTGGGCGCGATTGTACCCTTGGCCCTTGGCATATAGAGGTGACCAAAAACACATGACGCTTCAGATGAACACCTGCAGAAGCACAAGCATGCAGCAGCAGCGGGTCAAAAAGAGTTTGGACACCTGGGGGAGGCAGTGGTGATGCAATAGCCGGGGTCCTCTCCACAAAGGCACCCACCCTAGCAATGAGGATATTCCCACGTTTTTTCAAACGGAGGCATGCCAAATTAAGGTGGGGAGGATTAGCCAAGTAATGGTAAGATTGGCCATCTGAATGGGTGTGTATGATCTTTACAGATCCCTTCCATGTGTAGACGTGGAACATGACTGGAACATACTCCAACAAAAGTTGTGTCATACAGATGCAACACGCAGGTTTGTTTAATAAGAGTGGTAGGATCCTATCAAGTGGTGTTTTCAACGAGGAAAGTATTTGATTTTGGGATGGCATGTCCGACTGTTTTCAGCATGAACCACCCCTAAAGCTTGGTACTGAATGCTGGATGCTGGTTTGAACCATCGACCCTCGCCATGAATTGTCCTTCCTCAGGGGCCAACTCAATACTGTGTCATTGGAACATAGTGGAGCCCCCCAATCATCCTGTCAGATGGGATATTCCCCGTTGTGCGATATCATACACTCACATTTTTCGACCATATACACTTACACGTATCATTCCTGGGGATCGTACATGTAGGACAGTAGTGCTTTTCCCAAATAAAGATTCCATCAGAGAGTTCAGTTGGGTAGGCGATCTGTTTGTTGATTTTAGGGTCCCATGAGCCAAGGGCCTATTGAGGTACGGCACCTAATATGGTATTGTGGCAAACAAGGTTACATTTCAGGATGATATTCCCTTCCAGAGGCGACCTTACGTGCAGGTACCTCCAATTTACATGCTTTGAATTGTCCGTCAATAACGAGACTTTGGCGTGCAGTTCCAGTTATATTAGTGGATGTATAACCATAGTTTAATTGCGGCCCTTTTTTTACCCACTATTCCCAACTTCTTGGGATATATATGGATACATATGTATATATAATATTATATAACTACGTAAATAAATAAATCTAAAATAATAAAAACATAAACATATATTATATTTATATGTATATTTGTAATATATAGATGTGGGATAAGTCCCCAACATCACCGGGGACTTACTAAGTATATGGGCGAATCGCCACTTGCGATTCGCAGGACCAAAAGGTGACGAAGATCGAAATGGGCTTTTTACAGCGCCACGGGCGTCTCGGCGACGTTTTTTCTGCTGATCCATGAGGTGAAATACGTCGTCCGTATCTGGGTAAATGGATGATAATGGATATATCTGGGAAAAATTGTGATTTAACCAACATAAATGATGGTTTTCAATGGGATTTATCGCTGATTTATGATATAATCAATCTGGGTAAATTATAGCGACCTCACTGGTCTCCCTCACTGGAAATCATAGTTAGGATTCGGGGAATCATCCCAAAATGGCCGAACTATTCAGGGTAGTGAAATACTATAATTTACCCAGATGAATGATGATCAAAACCATGTTGATGTTAATCATAGTTAAGCAAAAGGGATCACTATCACCACCAATCAATATAACTATAATTCAAGTATATTCAAGTATAATATCTGGTTGGTGGTTTGGATCATGAATTGTTTTTCCATATATTGGGAATGATCATCCCAACTGACTAATATTTTTCAGAGGGTTGAAACCACCAACCAGTATATGTATACTTATACAATCTTATACATAAACAACCAGAATTACATATACATATATATATATATATCAATGATCTTTGATGGAGAGAGGAGCGGCTCATTGAGCCGCTCATGCATATACATGGTCTTTACAAGACACACAGAACATGATTTTATCATATGTTGTTCAACAAAATAAGTCTACACATGGCTACACACCCCCAACTTTTTCTGAGATCACCAGTTGCATGGCGTGTGATTTCCAGTCTCTGGGAGGATGGAGGGGATCAATGTATTCCAATTTAGTTATTCTCCAGGCTTTTCATTTTCGACCAAGTCTCTGATGTGATTATATGTCAAATGTTTTTGCAGTTTGTCGTGCGGCCCAATGGGCCGCAAGAAAATGTAACAGGCTTGATAAGCAAATTCGAATATATAAAGAATTAGAAGTCAATCAGCGCTGTTTCTGTTTGATTGGCGGCTCATTGAGCCGCCATAGATGTACCTTCAACTTGAATACTAAACGGTGGGTCACATGTGATAGCTGGCATGTTTGGCAGCAGTGGCTACAGATCTCACAACCTTCGAATTTTCCTGTACATCGACAAAGCTGCACTTCCAAGTGGTGGAAATGCAAAGGTTCCAGATATTGTTGTCACCATCCCAAAAAAACAATCGAGCTTCAAAAACATCCAAAAAATAGAAAAACATATTTTTTTTCATTTTATCATTGATTTGTTTTTTTACCAACATTTAAAAAGAAAAACAACAAATGGATGATATAAAAACCTTGATTTTACTTTGAAGACTTATAAGTTAGCTAAGTCCAACGTAGGCAGTTTATGCTTATAATTAAGAAACCTATTGTTTCAAGTGTGCTATAAATTATTTAGAATTTAGACACCTGGAAATTATGATCGATAAATGTGGGGCCCCTTTTTCCAATTATTGATCCCTCCCCAAGGCCGGGCATGAGATTGGGTTGGGCAAGTTTTGAAAGGTTCCTGGCCTGATTTTGGACGTTGAATTCCCGCGTACAGACAAGGTTGTTTTAATGGACAGTTGTTGTGAATCGGTCATACTGCTACAAAAGTGTACTGCACGACAGGGGAAAGACTTGAAACAGGCCGAAATGGTTGGATGATTTTGGCTCGCCAGAGCGGTGGTCGTGACGTTGTGTGTGCTGTGGATAGCAGGATGGTGTCCAAGCGAAAGGTGGTCGAAGTCAACTTGGCGGACGACACGGCCGGTGGCGCAGTGCCATGTCGAAGGAAGAAGGTGTCGGGTTCCAGCGCCAGTGCCAGGAAGCCGACAAGCAACGCATTGCAAGTGGCAGCGATGAGATTTTGCGCCAATGGCGGGGGAGTTCATGCGGAGTTCGATGATGGCGAGGAGTTGGATGTGTTTTTCTTGCATGAATGGAACAACGATCAGGAAATGAGGATCGAACTTGACTCGGAGGTTGCGAGCGCAAGCAACCTCTTGGCATTTTGCGGGGCGGTCAAGCGTTGCGTCCTTGGTTCTTTGTCACGAGCTGCATCCCTCGACAAGTACTGCAGCCCGGGAGCTCCGAAGAGAGCCGCTTCCTTTCAGTCCTCGAGGCTGCTGTGAGCCTCAGGGAAGGTTTGATTGCCACTGCGGCCACGGATCTTGGAAATCCAAGGGCGCCCCAGACATCAACGATAAAGAGAGGGGTTCAACAAACCAACAATAAGGGATAATTGGGGGTTAATAACCCCTTAACCAGACCTTTTTTGTTTGTGTTACATTTTGATATTCTAAACACAAGGGGAAATCATCCATGGATATATGGTTGGTGGTTTCAAACAGTTTTATTTTCCATAATATATTGGACAATCCTTCCCATTGACTAATATTTTTCAGAGGGGTAGGTCAACCACCAACCAGATATGCTTATACAGACATTTTTGACTGGCTAAACCTTGGATGGGCATGTTTCATGGCTTTATATAATCTTTTGATGGTGGTGGTATATCCTGATGAGCTACCAGAATATGCTGGGCGTCCAAGGTTGGTCATGTCCATGTACCCTGTGGTTATTTAACGTAGCGAACTGAGAAATCACCATAAATCCATTTTCCAATAAGTAAATCATCAATTTTTAACAGGTAAATCATCATTTTTAATAGGTCAATCATCATGTTTAAAAGGTAAATGGGCAATTTATCGATTTTTCCATAGCTGTGTTAAATAGCCAGATGGTATATCCATCTGAGGATTCAACCAAGCCCACCAAGCCCCAAACGTGACCACAGTCATAGTCCGGTGGAGGTTCGCCCTGACACAACATGTTTCGAGGGGGAAGGTCACCGAAATCCAGGGTCAGTTGTATATCCCCTGAATTTTAGCCCTGAAAAATAGGCCTAATATATGGTAGGTACCTGAAATTTGGGTTCCTGGAATGGCTATTGATTATATCCAGTTAGTTTTTTGGTCCATGATTACCATGACTGGTTGTATGATAAACCAGGGATGTTTGAAATATATGTTGAAATTGGATGTGATGATATTTATCACCAAATCAATCATGGCTATTATTGATATTGTCCCCATTGGCTGCCATTGGGGTTGACCCCAAGGGGCTTGAAGAAAAGCATCGACCAACAACTTTGGACCAAAGATGCGGACGGCGACGGGGCCTTAAGTCGTTCCTCGGCTGCGCGGAAACAAGAACGAAACACGAGTGGGTCATGGAGAGATTGGGAACTGATGGACCGGAATTTCTTTAATGAAATTGAATCAAATTGATGATGGTTAATGCCTGGTTGGGGGAGTCTAGGCTTTGCACATGGAGCTCTGAAGCGAAAACATTTGAGCTGCAAAGATGTGAATCTTCGCAACGGTTGTGGTTGTTGGTCACTGCTGCTTCTGTGGCCCCATTCTGCTTGAATTTTTGTTGGGGGGTGTATCCTTGTTGCTGTCCATCAAATGTTAATTAATGTGGATTTTCGAAGCATCCAAGAAAGAAACTGCCCAAGATACGCTTCTATCACGTCAATCCATTGTTATGTTTCCACGTCCGGTCCATCCTCCAGCACTTGAAACAGACCTTGCATCCCAGCAAAAAAATACGTGTGTCCATGGAAACAAAGGCTTGAGACCAAGCATGTATTAAACACATGTTCTAACCGTTGCAACCTACAGGCAATCCATGTTTGAGTTATTTAGATTATATATATCTTCCTTTCGCTCGGGAGAAATCTTGACCAATGTGCCCCCAAACCGATTGCAGTCCTCCGCAAGATCCCTCAATCTTCAACTTGCATCGTGGGAGGAGAACCAACATGAATTTTCATGGTTGATCACATCCCCACTATATGGGAATGGGTCAAAACCTCTTATTAGCATATTTGGGAGAATAAATAGCCATAAACCAGCTATTGTAGGGTACCTAGGGTACCAGGGTTTTGACTCATTCCCATATTTCAGTAAATCCCCATCGAGTGCCCACTATGTTGGGTTTGATCTGCCATATACATTAAATGCATGTGGATACATACGCTATACCGTTTTAAGGACAGACCCCACATTACACATGGACCAACTCAATCTGTTCCCATTCCCATTGTTTTTTTTTTTCGGTCCCTAAACCTAATGGAAATCTCCCCATCCCGGACCCTTCGGTTTGCTACGCCCATATGTCAAGTTGTATATGTATTTTTCGATACTTACCCTCTGGTAAACTAACATAACTATGGAAAATCACCATTTATAGTTCATTTTCTGATGAAAAATTGTCATTTTCCATAATTCTGTTAGTTTACCAGAGGGTATATATTGCTATCGATATCCCACTCTGTCTTGTTGACTTTTGGACATGTTCTGACTTGTTTAAACCATAAGGGCTGAGGATCCCCAACTAAAGTATATACGAAGACAACACAGATGTTTCGTGTTCACACCAGCTGACATAGATTCAGAACAGTTGGAAAGCTGAAAGTTCTCTTTGGTACATATCATCTACTGGGGCTGTTCTCTTTGGGAAGCCTCCTTGGGTTTTTATGAAATCAAATCCTCAAATCTTTGGGTTAAGCATGATCAGCATCCAGTTTAACATCCCAAGTGTTCATGATTAAACTTAGACACTAATCCATTCAACCTATGAAAATCCCATGAAAATCCCATGAAATCATATGACAATCCCATGAATCCCATCACCCGTTCATATAAAAAAACACCCCATTTTGTTTGGCCCGACTGGAATGTGGAAATTCCCTACATCCACCATGGTTTCGTTTCGGTGGTGTTTAATATGAACGGTGGAAGGTGGAAGGGGTTAATCTCTGATTTTTTTTGGGGGACGAAGCGCCCTGTGAATCTGACCTGATCCGATTTGCAGGTGATGAGTTTAACGCAGGTTTGGCTACCGCCTGCGACCTCAGATGAACTGAAAGGTGTAGCGACGTAGCCTTCAGTGGTTTAACACATGGGTGATAAATCCCATATGCTCCATGTATGGTATATGTACCTACAAGAATGGGTGATTTTTAGGGCCAATGTTGGTAAATATTCCACACATGCAGCATATGGGAATAAAGGATTTAACAGTTGTAAATGGCACATATTGGGTATTCAACCATCAATGGGAAATGTGGATGTCAATGGATATAGTGGGAGAATCACTACATTTGGATTATTATAACGGCCTCAGTGCAATTTTGGATGGGATTAGCCATGAACCAGATGATGAGCAGCGTTTTACCGGTGAAATTGCCACAATATCTGGTTCTTTTGGTGTTTGGTTCCCATTTATCCCAGAAACAAAGAACAATGTCCAAAATCAAGACACAAAACAACCTCCAAATAGTTCCCAACTTAGAACGCAAGAACCGGCTCCTAACCTTCTGAAATTCCTAGTTTAGTAAGTCGCCTGAGTGGGGATATCCCATATACAACTTGGTGATACAATATATAGGTATATGTGTATAACATATATATATAGGTATAAATATTTATTTACACATATATATTTATATGTATAGGTAGATTATAACATATTATAACGACCTCACTGCGACCTCACTGGAATCATGGTTAGTAAGGGCAATCATTCCCAAAAAAGCTCCTCGCCGAAACCCGGTGGGAGGACCCCTGCCCCGCTGAAGCATAGCAAAGACCTTTCGTTTCTGACGCGCCTGGCCGGGTTTGGGGGGAAACAAAAATAGCGTTATTTCAGATTAGTGAAGCATCACTGGATGTTGCCCCCCAGTTATGCTGGTTGCTGGTTGGTGGTTTCAAACATTTTTTTTTTCCATTTCATATATGGGATGTCATCCTTCCCATTGACGAACTCATATTTTTCAAGATGGTTAAAACCACCAACCAGAGTTGGTTTTAAACTTCATGTTGTCCTCCATAAACCATAGATTTCAGCCACTTCTTTTAGGCGTTTCTGAACGCCACCGGCCGGGGGCTCCCGTGGCATCATCCCAGGTGGCACTTAACGCAGAAGGTGCCGCGCCGATCTGGATTCATGGAACTGTTCGAACTGGGAATTTCCAACGTCGTGCCCCAATGTGGTGCCCCCCTCAGTTATTACTGTAGTTGGTTTATAAACCATAGTAGGTATAGTTATATCTACCATAAACCATAGTTATTGGAGTTATGTTCACCAACTTAGCTACTAGTATGGGGCAAAATCACATGTTTTTTTGGTTGGTAAACCAACTGATGGTGATTCCCCTATGGTAATAACGTGGGTAAAACAAGAAGAAACCATCAATAATCACCATAATAATATCTGGTTGGTGATTTGGAACATGAATTTTATTTTTCCATATCCCAACTGGCGAACTCATATTTGTCAGAGGGGTAGGTATACCACAAACCAGATTAATTTTTCCAGTTCGCAAACTGTAAACGTTGACCAGAGGGTAACAGTCTTGGAATGGGGATGTCCATCAGGGAGCCCAATAGCTGGTTCAAATGGATGATTTAGGGCTACCCCCATTTCAGGAATTTGCCAAATTTATGCTACAATTTCAGGATCTGATGTGATGATCTAACATGATTATCCATGGAAATTGATTTACCAGTATGTAGCCATGGTCATAACTATCTATGATAGCCTGGGATATTCATGGGATCCAATAGGGATACAGAATGGAATTCACACCAATTATCATAGATTGATCATATCAATAGAATGGAATTCAAATCAACTATCAATCATCAATTATCATCAATTATCATCAATTATCATAGAATGGAATTACATTTTGTCTACAGAGAACTGTGGGGAAAACACTCTTCTGTTGACCGCAAGCCCATAGGATGATCAATGGTGAAGTTCCCGAAGATAACCAAAACGGCCACGGAACTGAAGAATTGGAGCTATCCAACATGTTTTTTAGGCCTATGTTTCAGGGCTAAATTTCATAGGGAATGACCCGAGAAAATATGGCCCAAAATATGGTACAGATGTACTAACGTACCTCCATGCATTGGATCCTGAAATTCTCATTGACTGGGAAAACCCATGGAATTTGACCATTTTTTTTGTGGTCCCTCCACAGGCGCCATCCAGCAGATCTTCCACGAGGTTCAAACAAGGCGGGCGCGCCAGGGCCGAAGTTCTTCCACGACCTTCGATGGTTAGGGGAATACCCCAATCATGGCCTTATACTATGGGATATATATACATAGATATCAACCATAGGATACATACTGCGAAACTATAGGATACATATATACATATATAGGATATATATATATAAGATATATAGGATATATAGGATATGGAGTCAACCGAGATGCGAACTAGTTCTTTCTTGCAGTGATGATGACCAATTTTCAGTGCAGGTTTGGTCGAACTAGTACTTTGTTTTTTTGCTATCAATGGTAAACCGTACTAGCCACCTAAAAATGATATTTTTTGCCCGGTATCTGAGATTCACCATGTTATTCCAGGTTTTTTCAGGATGGTGAAATCACTTGTAATTCAGCCAATCTTACTGGTGCTAAACGTAGGGAGTGGATAGGAATGGGGGTTGCTGGGATTACTATTGCTAGTGATGAAATGGATCATTCCCGAAAATTCCCTACGTTTAGCACCAGCAAGTAATAGGTGAACTGTTAAAAAAGGCACCGGGGCAGCCGCAATGGCCGCAATGGGATGACAAATGTGGCATTTTTCCCAGGATTCCTGGACCAGCCATCAATCTATGGGGATATCATGTGGATTTTATGGATGGATACAATCGGAAAATAACTATTAACCATTCTCATTGATTACTATCAACTAGGATAACTACCATATATTAAACTATCATATTACATTAACCCATCTATAATTAATAAGTTGAGAACTATCACTAATATACCTGGTTGGTGGTTTCAAACATGAATTTTATTTTCCATTTCATATATGGGATGTCGTCCTTTCCATTGACGAACTCATATTTTTCAAGATGTTTAAAACCACCAACCAGATGTTATCAATGTTGATGTGTTTGCCTAGAATGGAGGTATAGCAACCTGACCAGCTAAATAACAGACCGCTAGATTGGCCATGATAATTTGGAAAAGGAACGTCCAAATCAATTTCGTGGAATCGTGACAATCAATGGTGTGTGTTGACCTTGGGGTTCATTACTGTACATATCGTATTTGAGATATATGTTTGAAAGTGAATCACCATTTACCCTCTGGTAAACAAACATAACTATGGAAAGATCCACCATTTGTAATGGGAAAATCAACTATAAATGGCCATGTTCCATAGCTATGTTAAATTACCAGAGGGTACCTTCTGGTAATTTAACATAGCTATGCTAAATCATCTACAAATGGGTCATTTTCCATGGCTGAATTGCGAAAGGCTAGAAATGAATGGTGTCCCATCAGATCAATTTCACTATAATGCCCATGTTGGTGGTTGCTTACCCATGTTTTCCCAACTTTGATGGTCAATTCAGTTCATTCCCCCTGGCATGTTATGGCTATAATGGTGAGGTCCAACCAACTTGAAGACTTGACCAAATTCAAACCATATTAAATGGATTGAAATCCCATGAAATCCCTTGAAGTCTCTGAATTTGTCTGGTGAATTCACTATTTTTGAAGGCTGCAAAGGCCTGGTTTTCCAGGCTCCACGCAACGCTTGGCGGCAGGTACTGGCCAGTCGCCAAGCGAAGTTTCTGCTGCCAGTCTCAGGCTATAGGGGAAGCCTTGGGATTCAAAGTTTCAGCGTTTCAGCTGGCCAGAACGCCAGTGTAAAATGAGTGGACTCATTTTGACACTGCACAATGCCATTTGGGTATGGATCAATACCTATTAAGACCATTCTTAGGGGGATAAACATCCATAAATCCCAGCTATTTTGATGTGAACTACAGGGGTACCAGGGTTTTGACACCCTGCTATTTTTTGAAATTGCTGATTTGGAAGTATTACTAGGTCTTGCACCTCCAACTTCGGTGTTGGGTGCAATATTCCTGCGATGGGGCAAACATTTGTCCTCAGCACCTGTTGTGATAGGCCACTAAGGCCATGTCAATGCCATCGATTCGGCACCTCACTTGTTTGTATAATAGTTTATAGCAACCCGAAAAAAGATAGAAATGTGAGAAACCTGGAAATATGCAGTAAATATGATCTATAACATGTTGAAAATGTTTTTTTTCCGTCTTTTTTGGGGTTGCTTTATATACAAAAAAAATATTTGCATTGCATGCACATACATTTATATCTGATGAAATATGGGGAAGCGCTTGATTTGGGAATCAATCAACGCAGATTGCTGGGAAGAGGCTGGGCATTCCAGCAGGGCTCGATTCATTTTCATTCTTCAGCAAGGACGAACTGAGACCCAGAATTTCACCATGCTCTGGCCCTGAAACTACGCATTGATCAGGAGCTCATACTAAGGCTTGGAAGAAAGATATGTGTTTCTATTATTTTTTATTGTATATATATAGATATATATATAGTTTCACGTCTGCAACATTTTTTGGATATTAAAACGCTTCTTCAAAAAGGTATTTCCCACAAACAAGATTGTTTTGAATAAGCCTCCTTCATACGTTGTTGTGATCAGCAACCCCCGTAAATCCATAAGACCTCAATTGTTGGGGGGGTGAATTTTGAGGCCCTTGCATCCCCATTAGTTAATTGATGGCTCCGATGATCACTTCATCATTGATCAAATTGCTTTTGACTAAGGCAGTTTCCCATCTCTACTTGCAGGATTTCAGTCATGGAAACTACGAATCGAACAAAAGATAAACAGTCAGGTCACTACTATTTTTTCATGCTTTGAACAGTTGCTTGTTTCTCCGGCATTGTTATCACTACTTAAGTGGTTTATAACCCTGGTGAGTTAATTGATGTTATCCCATACTTAAGTGGATTATCCCATGTATTTTTTTCAGTTATGATTCGTGGGATGTTCCTCCAAGTTATGTAATGTACAAGGAGCTCTGGCACTTTGCTGGCACTTTGCTGGCTAACGCATTGCCTGAATGCAGTGGGATGTCTGGCTTCATAAGGATGCTTCTCAGATCAACATCAGATCAACGGCCATTTCAGGAACCAATTGATTGGAGGTACCTACCATATATAAGGCCTATGTAAGGCCAATTTTTCAGGCCTACGTGAGGGAATATCACCAGAAAATATGGCCTGGAATATGGTACAGTACCTACATTTTAGGATCCTGAAATTCCCATTGATCAGATTTCTAATTTTGGTGTTGAAAGGCAAGGGCAAAATGCTGGTGCGACAAGAGTAGCTGATGTGACAACGGTTTGCCAAGATGATACTTTTGGAGATGTGATTGTGCCTCAGAGCTCAACAATTGTGTCCGCCCTGCAAGTCATTTGGCAGTGTGAATCGCAAAGATCCACTACTAGAAAAGTGATCACTTTGATTCAAGAATTGCTTAATGCACCAAGTGTCACCGAACTGCTTGGACGTCTATATTTGATGGGCTGTCCGTTTTCTGCTTTGGCACAAGTGTTGCGTGCCACGGGTGTACATGGATCTGCTTTGGCAACGGGTCGGTGGCACCCGCGATCCCTGGTATTGTGGCGCAACGGAGCACTCGGAGGGTGATTTCTTTGACACGGAGGGTGGACAGTTGTCGATATTCGCCCAGATGATTGGTCGGTACCATAGTACCTGGAGCATCTTTTCGATTTCACAGCACCATTTTTCTGTGGCAACATCCCAAGGATGTTTGCATCGACCGCTGTGTGCTTTTCCCATGGCCTTGCCCGCTGCAGTGGGCAGCTGCTCAGAGACAGCTATGTCATGTATCTCCATTTGTTGTCTAGTTGTCTAGTAAAAAAAACACATATTTGGTGGTTAAGATAGGTGTATTCCATTGGATATCCATGTTTGGGGGTTATAAAGATATACCCTCTGGTAAACGTTTACATAGCTATTGAAAATGGCCATAGAAATAGTTGATTTACATATTAGGAATGCCGATTTTTGCATAGTTATGTCAGTATACCAGAGGGTAATGCCCACCTGATTGCTAAACCGCTAAACCTTGGACTGTCGCTGCAGGGCGTCTGTGGTCTGAATGTCTTCCCAAGCGCCATCACCGAGAGTACCACCTTTGGAGCCTCCTATGACTGTACCTGGGATGCTACCCTGCGGTGTAGTTCAAGCGTGGCGAACTGAGAAATCCATGGGAAATATGTGGGTATATGGGATAGATGTGGAAAATCCACGAGGAATGCTGGTTTTTCTTGATTTGAATGGACAATTCATGGAAAAATATTGGTAAATTGGTAAATGGAAGTTTTCATCGGAAATTCCTTAAACAATGTAAGTTTTTTTCATTGCCACGTTTGATTGTCAGTGGGTACGTCTAGGAAGTCTCTGCTGTGGGGGTGCGTGGTGAAAATAACCCTACTTCGTTAGTCCCCGAAGTGGGGATATCCCATGTATAACTTGATTAATGTGGGTAAAACAATGCCATAAACCACCCATTTGGATCCATTTGGGACTGGTTTATAGAACCTATTTATGGTGATTTGGGGATGGTTTATTATGGTTTTACCCACATTATATTGCTATCCACTGTTATTGATCAGTTACTAAGTTGCTAAGATTAATAAGTGCAGTTCCACTGATAACCGTAGCTATAGGGGCAAGTTGGCTATATCCCAAATTTGTAGATGTGATCACTTATCACTATTGTTGGGTGAGTTGGTGGGCTATCTTTGTTGCTACCTACACAGAAAATAGGTTCATTCAGCTACAAAACCTGGTTGGTGGTTTCAAACATTGTTTATTTTCCATGATATATGGGATAATCCTTCCCATTGACTTTCATATTTTTCAAGATGGTTAAAACCACCAACCAAACCAGAAACATCCATGTCTATTGTTTGATATGTTTTGATTGCTTCTCCCCCTGACAATCAACGTTCTACCTGGAAAGCCAAGTTAAATATTGGATCTGGGTCTTCTCTTGTAGGTTTTTGGGAGTGCCATAACTCCCATAACCCCACTTGCTGCGATCTGACCCACGACCTGGGTCCGTTCCCAGGTACTACTGGGGCAAACATCAATGTGGAAGGCTTTCGGATGGCGGAAATTTGACCGACCAGAAACGGGGCCTATCCCAAACACCATTCCAGTGAGGGTTGATATAATTTGTCTGTGGGCAAAACAATGCCTTTTTTACCACTAAAAATGACTGGGAATTTTGTCACCATATACTATGTATTTTTGATGATTAGGGGGATGGTTTATGACATTGTTTCACCTACATTAGATGGGGCTCATGGTTAACCCTATGTCTTTCTGATGTTTTTGAAGCAACATAAATACACAGCCACAGCTGTCCTTGGGGTCCAGGGGGTCCAGGGCCCAGGGGCGCAGGTTGGACTGAGATGCATCGTGCTTGGTGCTGCAGCCGCCAGAGTTGGGGCTCCCAGGGCTCCCAGGGCTCCTGGGGAAACGCTGCTCCCAGGTGAGACTTTTCGGTTGGAAGGTGGTGTACGAATGGTTTATTGATGGTTTACTGTATCCCATCTAACTAGATGGATGGATAGATAGATAGATAGATAGACAGATATGATATACAGATAATATGCACCCCAAGTCTAGCCCTAAGATGTCGTGTCGTAACCGTGACTTGTTTAGCAAGTCACCCATTGTCTGCCCCCTGCTTGTGGTGGCTGGTTACAAGTTGAAAGCTTGGTGAAGGGTAGTTTTTCAAGTTCCAACTGTGTGCCATTTTGTATTTCTTTCAAATAGGCTGATGCATACTTTCGAAAGTATGACTTATTGTCCTATAAAGTTGGCGTCATTTTCTGAATCATCACATTTTTTTATCACCTGCCTTTATTTCTCCGGTGGGTAAAATGAGTCGACCTTCAGGGACGACGCTTGACCGAGGCGTGGGCTGTTTCTCCTCCATTTCAGTGCCCTATGACTGCGAAGAGGGACGCGACCACATTGAAGCCCGCTGGTCCAGCAAGAAACAGGCGTTGGATGGGATGGATGGCTAGTTCTGTGCATAGCCAGAGATTGTAGACATACACAGCTACAATGTGAGGCCCCCAAGATAGCTAAGTTGGCGAACATAACTCCAATAACTATGGTTTATGGTACTTATAACTTATAACTATATATAGTTACTGGGGCTTTTCTTAACCAACGTTCACATCACTGGGGGGCCTCACATTGTAGACATACAGAGCTAGATTTCGATTTTTTTCACTGTCCGATGGATTACCACATAGCCCATCAAAAGTGAAACTTTGACCCCCGTCGCCATGACCTGTTCGAATGTGGGATCGACCATCCATCGGGTAATCGGAGCGATTCTGATCATTTCTTGGGCAACGGTTGAGCTCACCAAGCAGAAAAAACCGGTTCCCTGCTTCTTTTTTGGCATATCCCATGTGCATCATGGTGCTGGAATATTTACTAACATGTGGCCGAACCAAATCACCCAGTTTTGGAAGTAAATATACCCATACATGGAGCATATGGGTATGGTCTTGATTGCTTTTGGTTTTGAATACCGCCCGCATAGTAAAATTCCCAAGGTACGCAAGACTTGTGTTTCCCCCCCATTTTCCCTGCACCGGAGAGAAACAGCAGCAGCGGAGGAGTGGTGTTGCTTCCACGTGGGCAAAGGCCCGCAGGGTTCTATCGCGATGTGCGATGATGGTTTTCTTGCAAGTTCATCTTAGGTTTATGGCAACCCGTGCATCAGATAAAGCGTGGTTGGTGCCACGAGCTTTGAGTCAGGTTTGGCGCAAGGTGTTACGATAATTGCAGAATGCATTGCCAGGTAAAGCTTGAAGTTGGAGTAGTATTGGATTGTGTTTTCATGAGTTTTAGGTAGTTTTAAGCATAGATGGATTTTTTGTACCCTCCCTTAAGCGCTTAAGCAGATTTTTGTTTCAAGATTGAAGATAATTCAGACTTTTCTGCAGCCTGCAGGCTGCTTAGAGCCCAATGTGGAAACTTGGCAAGCAATGGAGACCCAAGCAGCCTGTCATAGGTGATGTTTGGTTTTGGGTAAAGCGTGTGATTCATCGTGCTCCGGACAGGTTGGTACATGAACAGTTCGACCGATAAACAATCCCTATCCTTGGGTAATCATGGCCCATGGCAATGGTCAATCCACGAACGAAATGCGCATTCCAATTGAAAAATCATCGAACTAAAATGGTTGATGGTTTGGAACATGTTTTATTTTTCCATATGTTGGGAATAATCATCCCAACTGACTAATATTTTCAGAGGGGTTGAAACCACCAATGAGTAAATTATGGAGCTGATTTCCTCTGAAACTGCTACCTGATTGAGCCACTGGCAGTCAGAAAGATTCCGCTTTCAGGTACTCTCACGATAATGCTACTAATATCCCCATGATCTTCCGCCCTTTGGCAATCAAGCATTGCAATGGACAGCCATTTTTTAGCATCCATCCACAGGGGATGTCCCAGCTACGTTTGATTACTGGATAGGATAGACAGTATTAGATAGCGTAATTGTCCTAACCGGTTGCGACTTTTTTCCAAACCTTTGCCATTTACTGAATCAACATCCCATTGCCATTCACTGGATAGTATTATATAGTATTATATAATTACTAGTATTATAATAGTATTACTATAATAGTATTATATAGTATTATATAGTATTATATAGTATTATATAGTATTATATAGTATTATATATATATAATTACTACTATAATTTTTGTATAATATTTGTATATGGATAGGATAGTATAATAGTATTATATGATTACTGGATGGGACTATTTGTCCCAAGGAAATCCGCATTTTTGCTGAGGATCTGGGCGGACATCCCGACTTTGACCACGTCCACTATGTGAATCACATCGTCCACACAGACGTACGCCCTCGACGCAGTGGGGCGTTGGATAACTAGGATAACTAGGTCAGGTTAGTATGACTGGGCAGTAAAAAATCCAACCCAATCACTGGGTTAGTCTGAAAAAAGTGGGAATGTATAAACAATACGTTATTTTTGTCATTACTATTGTCATTTATCTTCTTCTTCTTATTGTTATTATTATATATTTGTATGTTTGACAAGGCTATATATAAATGATAATGAACATGATCCTGCGTCGTTTGTATACCATCGGTAAAGGACCTACTTTCAGGTTCACCTCATGGCAAGAAAGCTAGGTGAACCTGGGATGATCATTGGGCCAACCGACCGGTTGGATGCGAACTAGTTCTATGTTTTTTTTGCTAGCAATGGTAAATTGTACTAACCAGCTAAAAAAAATACCCTCTGGCTATGTAACATAGCCATGGGAAATGGCCCATAGAATTATTGGTTTACCTATTAATTAAAAATGGTGGATCTTTCCATGGCTATGTTAGTCATAACCAGATGGTAGCTTATTTTATGCCAGGTACCCGAGATTTACCATGTTCAATTCTTCCATTTTGTAAGAATTGTGGTGCTCAAACTATTCACTGAGGTTTGCTAGTATACAAGGCTACTTTAATCTTCTATATCGTACTATCTTGTTTTCTTGTATAGATAACCATTTGAGCGGTGTTTATGCACCTGCTGGTTATCATTTTGGAGATTATATGAAGCGATGTATTGAGGATGATCTTCCTCAATGAACTGGCAATCCCGTTCTTCACCAACCGTCAAATGAAATGAATAGTCCGAATAGTGGTTGTTATATCCCAGCATATTCTCCCTGCTCTGAGGTTAGTTTCCATTATGTGGCATGGGCCCTGTGGCATGTTTCCATTATATATCGTGGACCTGTAGTAGTTTAATAGTTTGCTCCAGATAAAGGGCCCATGTATTTCAATGATTTACCTATGAAACATGAACATTTGCCACAGTTATGTTAGTTTGCGGAAAGGTACATCTTCAGAGAATTCTTTTGATGAATATAAATTTGTCATTTTTCCCTTGTAATCTCACTATTCATAGGAGTGGTTTCGGGGAAAACCTACAGGAAACCTCCATATGTTTTGGGAAAAACCATGGAAAAACCAGTAGATTTTCCGATCGAAACCAACCCATTGAACTAAATCCCCATAAAACGACCATGAAATCACCACTTCTCGCTGAAGTGGCGCCGAATGTCTCGCCAGGATGGGATGATCGTCCACTCACCCTTTGGGGCGCCTGAGGCGCCCGGTATTTTGCCAAGGGAAAGGCGAGTTGTCTCTCTCACCTCGGGGATGCAGAGGTTACTTTCATGGCTATAACATGCTATAACTATGGTTAGAAAAAGTTTTATATCCCATAGTTGGATAGTTGGGTATATAGCCATATAGGTTACTTTCATGAGAATCAAAACCATAAGTTGGATAGTTGGGATATAACCCCTATACCTTTAGTTATAGAACAACTTAGTTTCACTGGAACTTCCAAGGCGCTTGAACCATAGATCCATGGAGAAATGACATGGCAAAGCCCATTAGATCCCTATAGTTGATGGTTAAATTAAGTGCCTATTGATACTGGAGGATGGACAAAATCCTGCACCAGTTAGAAACTATTGGTAACTATGAAGCACGGAAAATAATGGGATTACAATGGGGTAAACCATCTAGAGTATATCAGGACATTTTTTGAGATGTCATAAATTTTCACCAACTAAAAACGGAGATGTTTCATAGGTTTGACCGTTTACACATAGAAAACAAAGAATGATAACCAAAATCCAGCAGAATCTGTGATTTAAGCCAGGTTTTTTTGTGATTTCATGGGGCTAAAAAACGGCTTTAACCAACCCAACCCAGCAATGGGATAACAAAAAAATGGATTTTCAGGGTTCGATTTCATCAACGAGTTCTGGATCCATAGAACTGATTTCTTTTTTGGGAAATAAATGAAAAACACGTAAAGATTATAGATGAAAGATATGGTGTAAAAGAATATCATTAGATTATACCATAGAATTTTAGGTATACTTGAAAATGAATAGAAACGAACAGATTTAACTCCGATAGGTTTATGATTAAACATGGGTCCAGAAGAAGCAATGCGGGATACACAAGCAATGGGAGAGACACAGGTAATAAGCGAATCCACCAATCCAATTTGTGCGGTCTGTTCTTTCAGGAAGGGGCGCCAGCAGGATAGGTAAGTTGGGAAACATGACAGAGTTAACTATTGGATTTATGATCTATAAATGGAGTATGAAGTTGGCTTATGAAGTTAGCCATACCCTTATTTGGGATAATTCACCTTTTCTTCCGAAGCGACATGGAGCCGCTTGAGCTCATCACCTTCCTGGAATTGCTTCGGCGACGCCTCGGCTTCCAAATGAATGCAACAGCTGTCGCAGTGGGCAGACCTCCTGTGGACACCTGTGGGCAGAGACGTTGTTAGGGATTATAGATTATAGTCCCTTCACCTGGTATTTTAACCTATTCCATCCCATGCTTAGAGCCCCATTCATCACTGGCGGCGGATCACAAACTTGAAATGAAACCCCAAGTATCCCCAAGTACTGCAAGGGTCTTCCGATCACTGGTAGGATTTATCTCTGAATGATTCAAGATTGACTATCACATGTTGGATTCTCGTTCATTCTCGGTGATCCCACTTGAAGCAATTCACAGTGAAACCACTGAGAGTCTTCAATGACTTGAGGGAATACAAGTTGTGCGGTGTCCACTCCTACTTGCGGCACTGATACTGAGGATGCCGCCCAAGCTCAGTGGGTAACCATACATTTCCATGGCGTTTCGCCGAGTTGCAATTTGATGGCTTCACCATTAAGCCCACTTCATCGCATGGCATTCCAAGCCTAGGACAAACAACCTGCATCTCGAAAGCCAGGGCTGAACTTCACCGTGGAAGTTCGCTGCTGCCAATGGAATTCCCATTTGATTTCCGTCAAAAACCTGGATTTGCGTTTTGGCAGGGTTTTGCGACATTGCTGTCCCCACCACTTGTTGAGTAATGATTCGTCTCAAGAAGACGTCCTGCACCTAACTGCGGCTGTTAAAGTGCTTGTTTTTTCAATTTTTGATTGGCCCTGCGCAGTGAATGATAGTAGAAACCTTATATGTAGCTATCGTTTTTATTGACCCCGTGCATAGACCGATAACCAAAAACCATTAAGATATCCTTGCTGCCATCATTTAGCTGACACTTCGCAAAGACCGATAACCAACATCTCTCCATCCAATGCTGTCCTGATGGACATTCTGTGCTTGATTGGATTGGTTTAAGGGAAAATTTACAGGAAACCATAGATTTTCCTATTAAATATGGGTTTTTCCTGTAGATCTTCCCTTAAACCAATCCATTGAGTGTATTAGTGGACTTTTTTGCGCCCTCAGCCGAACTGCCACTGTGGAAACCGTTCCTGGCTAGCCTGTAGTCATGTGGAGCCAGCCATACACAGCAGGGAAAGGTTTCTCTTTAATACGCTAACACGTGCACTTTCTGTTTCTTGGCCGTGGCCCCGAACGATAACCCGAACGATACCCGAACGACAACCAAAAATCCAATTCTAGGTCTAGGCAAAGCAGAGACTGGGTTCAAGATGTATGTTGAGAATGGATATTCCACATGGAACGTGGCTTTGAGTAATCCTGAGATGCTTTTCACGCTATAATTTCCACAAGCAGGTGCAAGAACAATGTGCCTGTAAGATGCTTTCCGCCTTCATTCGGGCTGCTGCAAAAAGTGCAAATACTAAACTGCTTGCGAGATGTTTCCCACAGTTGTGGGGCTTTTTATTGCTACCCGTCATCAAGCTGGAACTTCTCTTTCTTGCTAGATCGCCGATGGAACAACTTATAATCATTTGGAGCTAGGAAGATTGTGAAACATTGATATTGTCCCCCAAAAATTATCCGTTTACATCCCCGCTATGATTGATGGTTTTTATGCTTAATTTACTGTACTTCCCATCTTTGATGATTAGTTTTTCATAATCTCCCATAGAAACGCCCTCCGCCCAATGATCCATGACTTCCAATTTATGATGGCTGATTGGTGGTTTGGAACATTTTTTATTTTTCCAGATATTGGGAATAATAACCCCAACTGACGAACTCATATTTTTCAGAGGGGTAGGTATACCACCAGGTGGTTAATCCAATGTTAATCCCACCTTTGCTCATGCAATCTCATGCTATGTGAAAAACCATCCCCTGTTCGCTCCCAGGCCACCCAAGTGACCCATGTTGTCCATCACCCGGACCCTTCACTTGGCAAGCCGGTGGCTGGGTAAACATTGCTGAATGGGTCGGGGCTGAACGGGGATGTTTTATGATGTTTCATGGCTCAAAGTGGGGATGTATGTTTCAATCTATGAAAGACGACAATAGAGAGAGATTCCAATGCATGTCAATTCGTGTTTATAAATATATGTGTATACAGTATACTCACACACATATTTATATAAATATATAAAACATTTATATATTATATTTTATATATATGTATATATATATATGTATGTAATGTGATGTATTGTAATAAAATGTGATATAGTATAATACATGTGTATATGCATATATTTAATTATATATATATATAAGATACACAGACAGACACACATGTATATGTATACATACACATGCATATACATTTACACACGCATATAGTTATATATATATATATACATACATATACATCTATAGACATATACACATATACACACATACATACATACATGCATGTATGCATTACATTACATTACATTACATTACATTACATTACATTAATACCTACCTACCTACCTACCTACCTACCTACCTACCTACCTACGTACGTACGTACGTACGTACGTACACACATACATCTATCCATCCGTCCATCCATCCAACCATGCATGCATACATGCATGCATACATACATACATACATACATTTATGTATATATACATACACAAATGATATATATATATATAGTTGTGTTTATGTAAATTACTTGGTTTGCGTGCGCGCTTATGTTTGGCGAATATTTAGAAAATCAACGATTATTATGTGGCATGATGGAAGGTATATGGATCCCTGAGGGTGCCACAAGCCACAGATTTGGTCCAAATCACGACATTGTTTTCGGACTGAACTCTGGTGAATGGTACCTTTTTTTTTTACTATCACAAACCTCAAATGGGATAGTTAATTAGTGAGTACACTTCATACACCATAATCATTTCTAAGAAAAAAATGTCTATAAAGAAAAGACTGAGTTGGCAGGATATGCTTGCAAGTTGGGACAATAGACGAACTAACCAGCACAAACGACAATTCATTGCAGGGTAGCTATATAAGATTACGCAAGATCAACCATGATCTTACTTATCATGCGTAGCTATAGCGTATCTAGTTTTGATCACCCCCTTTGAAGCATGTTGACACGTATTGACTGAATCAACCAACTGGATAGTTACCTTCACACTTTGGCCTTTTGCAAAAGAAAGGGGGTGGCATTTACTCATCAACTATCTGCAATACAATTGGAGAGGTCGATACATTATGGTTTAGGAAAAATTCCATTGACATCTGCCTTCCGGTAATCAAACATGGCAATGGAAAACCCAGCATTTACAGATGATTTTCCCAATTTTGCCCGTTAAGACCTTTTTTCTTATTTTCCCATTAAGACCTGGACCTCAATTTGGGGATTGTCCATTGCCACGTTTCATGACACCGGGAGGGTAGATATATCAAGCCCGCATTTCTTCAGAGCCCATCACTGCTCCGAGGTCTTAGTGAGGGATCGAGTCCATGTCTATGACGTCGTGCACAAGGTGCGGGCAGGGGATTGCCCAGCTGCTACGTGCAAGGTAATGTCAACCCCCCACAAGGTCAGATGGACCTTGTAAGGTCTTTCCTAGTGTCCCCCCTTAATAAACGCTCCCTTGGAAGGGGTTGATTAATAAGCGGAACCCTCTGGTTATTATTAATGGGGGACATGGGCTCATGGGGGGGGCCCCCTTTGGGAGCTATCCAAACTGATGATTTTTTTAAAGAATTCAATTAGAAATCGATCATTTGGGGAATAGTTGTTTTTCACAATTTTCAATGATCAGCAGTGATGGGTTCTGGTGTTCATGAGGTTTCAAATTAAGTATAGCATAAGGACACCATTTGAAAATGAAGAGAGTTGGAAAATAAAACAAAATTGTATTTCAGCACTGGAGGTTGATTAATTAGGTCCAGGCAAAAAAGTTTTTTAATCCAGCGGGGCCAGCTGTTTTTAAATTACAGTTTTTGGGGGGTGCAGTCGAGGTTGTTTTTTAATCGGGGGGGGTTGATTAATCCTGACTTGACATTACATCAAAGCTGGAATGGGAAATTCCATGGTAAATGGAGGTTTACCCTTTGGTAAATTAACATAACTATGGAAAATCACATTTTTTTTAATGGGAAAACTCACTATAAATGGCCATTTTCAATAGCTATTTTGACATAACCAGAGGGTATATGTTTGAAAAAAAATCGCCCATCCTGGGAATCCTTGATTTGCTGAATCGATGATTTGGCGAATCCTTTCCCAACGGAAAATCAAGAAACATGGGGAATCGGTTGTTTTATCTTGGGCGGGGGTCCTTAAACAAATCCAAGTTGGTTGCCATATGTTTGACATGGAGAGAGCCTACTATATCCCAGAGATCCCAGAATTGTCCGCCTTGCACATGGCTATGAAGTCGTATTTTTTTTTGCCCGGTAAGAGGGCATTGCAACGGCTTAAAGATACCAAGATAAAAACTATAAGCCTATACACATATATAATATACATGTAAGCTCATGTGTCACGGTCAATACGGGGTTGATAGGTTGATGTATTTGTATTAATTTTGGTACAACAATGTCATAAACCATCCCCCAGTCATCACCATTTTCATAGGTGGTATGGGTCAATGGGTGGTTTATGGCATTGTTTTACCCACATTATCCCATACGCAGGGATATTCATATCTAATCCATACGGGTTGACATGCCCGTTATACGCTTGGAGCCGCTCGTTGAGGCCACACATGAAGTGGTTCCCTTCGATTGCCGCGAGGGCTTTTCAAATTGGAAGGCGATGGGGTTGGGGGAGATAGCATCTGGTGAAACAAAAAAACTACAGGATGGTGCCCCCAAGATTGCTAAGTTGCCTTATAACTCATAAGTGGCAGAAACCTATGGTTTATGGTAGATATAATGAACTAGTTAATGGGCCTTATAAACCAACAAACATAACCTGGGGGCACCATCCTGTATGGAAATCCTCATTTTCCTGTTTCGAAATAATCTACAAATTGGTGACTGCGTTCTGCGTTAGCTGGAAAGTACCCACTAACCCTGAGTAATTAATTTCACATAGTGAACATAGCCATGGCAATTACAAAAACGGGATTTACAAATCTAGGTCAATCTTAGATAGGTAGAAACTAATCCTTTGGTCTTTTGGTATCAATGCGATTATCTACGTTCACTAGCTAAGGTTTTTTTTTGGGCAGGGTATCTAAGATTGGCACTGAAATTGAACAGGACCATATACCATGGCTATGTCGGAGTAGCAGAGCAGCACCCCACTTAGACTTAGTAACTGTAAGTGTGTTTATAAGCTGGATAACAATGGCATTAGCGACTGGGGTTCAGAACCATGCTATAGCCTGCTCAGACATAAAATGGCGCCAGTTAAATTGATGATCCTGAATTGTTTCCCCAATGGTTCCCGAAACATACCACCAGTAGAAGCGAGTAGGTGACATACCAACCACCACCAAGCGATCTGCGGAGCCACTAGCCCCGTGTAAAGTGGCTGAGCCCACTCCTGCGAAGTGGTCCTAACGATCATTCTGATCATTCACAGGTGATTTCAAGTCAGATCGCTACTTGTGTGGGAAACCTTCCGTTTGAATAAGTTCGAAATCAATCGAAATCATAGTTGTGTAGGGACGAACTATTCCAACACATGTTTTTGTTTTTTGATCATGTTTATTGGGCAAACCCAACATGATTGCAGTCTTTGCAGTGTACATAATGTAGGTGCAGCGTATTCAACTAAACATATACAATTATATACACAAAGTCATTTTGCAAAATACAACAAGATTCATTTGCGAGAGTTGAATCTTAAGTCACCAATGAGCAGTGCTCAAAACCCTTTGGGTTGTTATTATTTCTGATGTTTTACTATCCAACTTATTGGGGATTATCACAAGAGACAACAGAGGGTTGTGAACACTGCTCACATGGTTTTCTAGAAAGCCGGAAGTTAGTCTCCCCCAGTTTTAAGTCGGTTATTGTACAGAATCTAAACCCCATTTTCTATAAAGATACCTACTGTAAACCTTACCTATTGGAATTATGTTCAGCAACTTTGCCATTTCACATATTACAACCCAACTATAAATCATTATTTGTGTTGGTGAAACCCATATTTTCATAGGGTAAACTCTACTTAAGTCAGATAAACCACAGGGCACGGCCGTCGTCAAACCTGGACCACAGGTTGGTTGGTCAGGGGACAAGAAGTCGTGGCAACTCGCCTAATTTTTTGGATGTCATGGGAAAAGTTGGAGTCCAAGTGGCTGGCAACATCACAGGGGATGAATATATACATATATATATATATGTTTATATATGTTTATGTATATATATATATATATTTATAATATGTGCAAGATGGTGCCCTCAGTTATGTTTGTTGGTTTATAAAGCCCATTAACTAGTTCGTTGTATCTACCATAAACCATATGTTTCAGCCACTTATAAGGCAACTTAGCTATCTTGGTGGCACCATCTTGTAGTATTATGTATGTATATATATATATATATGTGTGTGTGTGTTTGCGATGTTCAAAACAAGGCTAACCCTGGGGTATATAAAGATACAAAGGATGTGGAATACCATGTTTTTTTCCCATAGGACATGGTGGGTTGTCTACATCCATTAGAATTTAGAGGAACATTATTTTCAACAAGAGGGGGTGGTCAGAACCTTAATTCCCCACATTGACGTGTGGGGTTTTTGTTTTTAGTTCTGTATCCGCTCCTCGTCCTCCTCCTTCCCGTCCTCCCTCCTCACTCACTCACTCTCACTCACTCACACACACTCACTCACTCACTCACACTCACTCACTCACACACACACACACCCTCACACACACACACTCACTCACTCTCACTCACAC
>Ga0126342_10001706_pt1 | contig 31945 bp, 20 predicted proteins | sample Cyp1metagenome_FD_92528 | JGI IMG/M metagenome (GOLD analysis project Ga0126342, IMG submission 92528) | Coral microbial communities from Lord Howe Island, Old Settlement Bay, Australia - Cyphastrea 1 metagenome | ecosystem: Host-associated > Invertebrates > Cnidaria > Coral ...
CAACCTGGGACCTGCCCAGCTCAGTGTGCACCGCTGGACCTCAACCTGGGACCTTCCCAGCTCAGTGTGCACTGCTGGACCTCAACCTGGGACCTGCCCAGCTCAGTGTGCACCGCTGGACCTGCCCAGCTCAGTGTGCACCGCTGGACCTCAACGGCCAGATTGAATGCCAGAAGATATGCCAGATAGAATGTCAGATAGAATGCCAGAAGATATGCCAGATAGAATGCCAGAAGAGATGTCAGATAGAATGCCAGAAATTTGCCAGATAGAATGCCAGAAGATATGAGTAGATAATATGCTAGAAGATATGCCAGAAGATATGCCAGATAGAATGCCAGAAGAGATGTCAGATAGAATGCCAGAAATTTGCCAGATAGAATGCCAGAAGATATGTCAGATAGAATGCCAGAAGATTTGCCAGTAACAAAATGTATAAATGTCATGGTGTGGGGATCACACGAAGTAAAGCATTTATTATGTTATTTTTTGTTGATTGAATTGTTGCGTTTAAAAAAATGAAAGGATAGCAACTTTAAGGAGTAGCCCTGTCAGGAGTAGCCCAGGGCTCTTTCATGATATAACCCAGACAGGTTTTTTTTTCTAACAGAACCATGAAAACTACCAATCAACTAATTACTTGGTAATAGTATGGAAAATTAGTATATCAACTGATGATTAGTATATGATTAACTGCTGATTTGTTGACTGTTGATTGGTTATGAACTAAAGCATTATACTGACTGGTTTTACGAGGATATAACCCAGAGCAAAACCATTCAAGCGACAGCTTGTTTGTGGAAAAGAGCTGAATCAACATTGATTTTCGGAAGATCATTTAAGTTGATGGGTAGATTTATATGCAATGATTTACATAAGTTGCCATTCTTATTCGAGATAATTGCGACACCATTTGACTAGTAGTAGCATGTCACCTCTTTCAAGTCCGCCTCGATGCGCCCTTAGACCGGCTACAGTTGGCGCGCTTTGACTTGTGAGATTGGTGGGTTGAGGACAAATTGCGGTAAAAGCATGATGGATCTACAGTTCTACAGGAACTTTTGTCCACATGATTGGTAAACATTTTGAAATTTATCGGTTTCCAGCCAGCCACATTGAATTACCGAGTCACCCCTTTACCCATAGGATCCATGTATGCTATATATGGTAGCATTTACCATCAATATACCCCAAATGTTAGCATATATACCATACATGGATCCTATGGGTTATAGACATGTTTCCCCTATGTTTCTTGTTAAATGTTGGGAATGTCCGGCCATGTCACCAGAGGGTAGACGTTTCAGGAACAACTTTGACCGAAGCTGCACTCCAATGGACCAAGACGGTGCATTCCCGGGGATGCGGGCTGGGGAGTAAAGGAACATTCATGGCGTCAACACCGATATTGGAAAAGAACACCTTTTGGATTGCCCAGTCGGTGTTTGTTCAACAGTTTTAAAGAGTTTTTCTAAAAAAAAATGGTTCCCATTGGTATCGCCACCAGAACAATAATATGTGTTCTTCTTACAAGCCATCTTCAGCAAGTCCCTTACAATGATGATGATGATGATGATGATGTCCTCACCATCATCATCATCATCATCATCAACATCATCAACAACAACATCAACATCAGCAGCATCAGAATCAGCATCATCATCATCATACATCATGCATCATGCATCATGTATCATGCATGCATCGTCATCACCATCATCATCATCATCATCATCACCTCATAATCATTATAACCACCACCATCACATCATCATCATCATGATCATCATCAGCATTATATTATGATCATCATCATCATGATCATCATCATCACCATAATTATCATCATCGTTTTGATCATCATCATCATGATAATCATTATTGTCATTGTCACCAGCATCATCATCATTATCATCAAACTTATCTAAATCATCAAATTCAGCATCATCATCATCATCATCGTTATCATCATCATCATCATCATCATCAGCAGCAACATTATCATCATCATGCATCATGTGTCATGCATTATGCACCTTGCATCATGCATTTTGCAGTATGCATCATGCATCATGCATGCATCATCATCATCATCATCATCATCGTCGTCACCATCATCATCATCAACATCATCATCCTCGTCATTATCACCATCATGATGGTCATCATCATCCTCACCCTCGCCATCATCATCACCGCACCATTATTAACTTCATCATCATGACCTCAGGAGCATCATCATCATCATCATCATCATCATCATCATTCTGATCGTCATCGTCATTGTCATTGGCATCGTCATGATCATCATCATCATCATTATCATCATCATTATCATTATCATTATCATCGTCATCATGCAAACTATGAGATTCAAATATATTCATCATCACTATCATCATCATCATTATCACCAACATAATCATCATGCATCACACATCATGCATCATGCATCATGCACCATGCATCATGCGTGTTGCATTTTGCATCATGTATCATGCATGCATGCATCATCATCATCATCATCTTCATCATCATCATTATCATCATCATCATCATCATTATCATCATCATCATCATCATCATCATCATCATCATCATCATTGTTATCGTCATCATCGTTGTCGTCGCCATCATGTTCATTATCATCGTTAGGCTAAATTATAACGACCTCCCTGTTTTGCCTCACTGAGGATGATTCTTTTCGGAATGTGTTGATGGTCCCGAAAGTCGCCGGACGATTCAGGTCAGTTAATGATGTTTATACTGATGACGATGAAAATGACTATATAATAGATTATATACTGCATTGAGAGACGCTGTTCGGGGGTCAGGGTGGTCAGCTACAGCTCTCTTTGAAAATCGAACATCGAAGTTGGGGTGGTTTACTGTTTACTGTGGCATTCGCTATGAATGTTAGCAAATCAATGTCATAAACCAACCACATAAATTGATCCTTGGAATCCCAGCCACTAGCAGATGGTGGATTACCCATCATATTTTCCATTGATGTATCTCCCATTTCTGGCAAAAAAAAACTGGGGTGAAAAAGAAACACAGGAGAAACCTACCAGGGAGTGTACCAGAATGGCAGGGTCATTCTTTTTGTCACATCACTGAATTGGCTATAAAGGTTCCAGCATGGATGATTCCTGAAGTTAGCCAGCTGGGGAGTGATAGAACCCTTTGCGCTTGGTCGGAGATCTCATAGAAACTCTGCTGGTGCTCGATGCCGGTGCGTGGTCAGAGGAGGTGATTGGCATCATGAAGGGATGCTCAGAGCCATGGGTTCCTTGTTTGATGTTCCACGAGTTTCTGGAAGCCTTTCTCAAGGCACTTGAGCTATTCCTGATCAAATGCAAGTTTTCGTCCTTTGAATTTGGCCAAGTGGCTTGGATTGTCCTTTAAATGTTGACTTTGCTTCACATTCGGACAATGTTGTTGGACATGTGTGTCTCTCGCTGTTGAGGGATGGCACGACATCGCTAGATGGGATGTATCAAGAGTTATGCCATGTCATTCCCCAGTTCAGATATCACCATTTTATCGAAATGTATTTGTACAATTTGTAAAGACTTCACTGCAGATGATGTTTATTGGTGGGGAACATTATCCCAAATGGTAGTAGTTGAGGTTGCTGACTTGTTGAGTTCCTGTCTTTACTATGGCCAGATACATAAATTTCCTGGATCATCACAGTTGTATCTTCTTGGGGGCTACTGTAGCAGGTAGCTGACCTTGTCGTTCGAGCCATTTGACCGTTCCAAGGTGTTGGTCAATTGTCAACAATGTTAGTAAAGCAATAGGATCCAAATCCCCAAATTTACAATTTTTATGGGTGTTGTAAACCATCAACTTATATGGGTGGTGTATTATTGCTTTAACAACATTATAGGAAATATTTGCCAATGTAGTGGGATGACCACAAACTATTAAATCCAATGTTGAACACCACGTCATATGTATTGCCATCTTCGTTTGCCAGATCATATCCTCAGCCTTGGGTCCACTGCTGACTCGGTGATTTGTGTGTCTCTGCCTTTTTTTTTGGAGGCCCATCTCGAATCATTTCACATCCTTATGCCAGTCAGTTTAGGTGATTACATGGGTTGGAAATGGTGCCAAATCATATGGGATTAGAATCATGTCTACTCATTTCCTATAAACCCTATTTGGGTATATAAGGTATATATTATAATCCCCAAAAAGGTGGGTTTAAAATAAGGGAATATGTTTTCTGATCACTGCCGGGCCAAGCGGCCATGTATGTGTTCCAACAATGAACCCCTATTAAATTATGGCGAACAAAAACAAACATCTTAGCATTTTTTGGACATTATCTTTCATGAATAAATCTCACGGCCATTTGAGAAGCCATTCCCCCCTGCCAGAGACCAATGTAGGCAGAGAGCACGAAGAAGAACAAACATTTCGAGCCTTGGCCGAGCTCCTTCACTCGCTACAAGACCACAGAAGGCGCGGAGACTTGTGCGCTTTTGTGTTGCTATAGTTGATTTGCTACAGTTGACTTGCTATTATTATTTATATAAATAGCGATATCTAAATATATATGTATATTATAATATGATTATGTATGTATATAATATACACGTACTGGCCAGCTACTTGTTTCAGGGTACCAAAGATTGGCATAGACTTAAGCAACAATCAAAATAGGGGAAGAACCATCAAACTATGGGTCAACCGTCAAAGTTCTCCACAACATTCCACAACTCTGGGGCAAACCTTGGTAGTCTTATACTTGGATCTCTTGAAATAAGTGGAGGAATGGAATGTCCAGCTAATTAAATTTAAATGGTATCCAATATTGGGCATGACAATAATCAGTTTCTTTTCGGTAGTTTTTGAAAGGCTGCCAAACTCATCCAACTGCTGCAATTATGTAGGATCATTCTTGCCTATGACATGTTTCAAGCCTATTTGGAAGCAACATTTAGGCAGAAATCCTTGAGTTCTTGTATGGAACGCATGAATTCTCCAAGCACACATTTTTGATCGTCCTAACTCTTGGCCATCAAAAACAGGGGGTCGTGCCACCCAGATTGTAAAAGTTGGTTTATCCCTTTTAAGCTCTCTAACTATAGTTACTAGTAGTTATATCCCCCATAAAGCCATATAAAACCCAGTTAACTATATATAGTTCTATCCCCCAAAGCAAGCCTAGTTATTGGAGATATACACTAACTTATCTAACGAGCTGTGGCCCCACCCTGCAACTACTATCAACTAATCCCATCCCCAATAGGCCTTCCCAAGAAACCGAAGCCATGAACGGATTCTAAACCACGGTTTCTCGGGTTATGCACCTCACCCCAACACCTCCTCATGGTGCTGCTGAGGGAAGTCATACACAATACAGTGAAGTATGCCAACCATTTAACATTTCCGACATTCCTTTGGTTGATGGTTTGAAACTGCCAAGCAGATCATCGTATCAATGCGGTTCCCGTATCATTTCTATCATGGTGGATCATCTTGTCCGTCCTCTTCGGGATCATAATGATCCCCGTTGAGTCTACAATAATCAAAAGTTGCTTAACTATATATATATATACATATATATATATATATCTATCCCGTTATATCCCATTATATCCCCATATATCCCCATATATCCCCATGATATAACATTTTCCTGGTGGACCACCTGGCCCGTGTCCCCAAAATGACACGGGCCATGTTTGGGGTACCCCAACCAGGTTTCAACAGCTTCGCCAAAGAGTCCAAGTATGGAACCCGTGACTCACAAGAAATGGGTGGAGTCATGGAAAATGTGGCCGAAACACACGACTTTATCGGCAATAATGGGAGAGCAATGGGAAAATTGTATATATTTGTGTGGTTTTATGGTTTTGTTTAAGTGAAAGATGTGGATCTTACCCAAACAAACATGATTGAACCGGCAAACTAATTGACTTTTGAGAAGCAACTGGTGATATTTCATGATTTGATGATATTGCCAACATTTCGGTTGGGTAACTTACCATCCAATTCGATAGTCTATTGAATTCTATGCTTATTTTGGCCATGAGGTGCCATGAAATGACCTACGTGGAGACCATTATGGCATTGATGGTGATCCGACTCTGGTTGAGTTTCAGCGCTAGGCCCAGGCGACCCGGAGATGGCATCATACGTGATCCCGGAGATGGCTGATAAGTTGATCACATCATTGAAGCAAGCAGCTGCCTTGGCGACCCAGATCAGACCTATGTGCTGATCGCCGGAGTCGGTACTCCCCAATGAGTCGGTCATCTCTGAGTTCTGTACTCCGATGTGGCGACGCTATGGATCAATGGATCAATACCTATAACTCCTATGGTGATTTTGAGGGGATGAAGATCCATTGACCAGCTATGCCACCAGTCGTACAGATCATTTCCTGGCGACGATTTTTTGGTTCGCAGATGAGATCCTCATAATCTCCCTGTCTCGTCCCTGTCTCATTCCCATTCGATTCATTAGATATCCACATCAATTGTACTGCGGCCCATGAAACCGATTTTTTTGACTTTAAGATGATTGATATGTATGAATTGCATACCACCAATATTCCATATATTCAATGGAATTGTTGATTTCGGACCCGCTGTTACCAGTTTTTGAATTAAATCCACCAAACCAGTTATATAAACCATGTATAATCAGCATGTATAATCCTTGTTTGATGGTTAACTCCCCCTGTTGCCATTACTTAATGTATGCTCCTCCAATGTTTAATACCAATAAAACCCTGCAGACCTGGTTAAGTATTGGATTGGTCCATTCTTGGGGTCCATATGCAGTGCTGTTTAATATTATGGGGGATGGGATTGTTCCCTCTTTTGACTCACTCTCTGGTAATTTGACATAGCAATGAACATTAATTAATTTGTAGATTAATGTATGGAAATTGTTTATAAGTCAATCCCATCCTGGTCACCATCAAACCCTTTTCTAAATCCCATTAAACTCCATGAAATCCCAAGATGGTTTCCGATTCGTCATGGGGATACCAGTAATAAACCATCCAGCGATAATATCGCGGTACCCCGATTTATGGAAATCCCATCCTTAAGTCACCAGCAAAACCTCTAAACATCCCATTCTTAATCACTATTAATATACATCTATCCCATCATTAATCACTGATAGATTGACAATATCTGGTTGGTGGTTTGGAACAGCCGTGACAGCCCAAGCCCTTTCCAGAAGTGCGGCCGTTCTTCACTGAGCGCTGGGTGGTGTGTTTCACTTCGTTTGCCATGTCGTTGACATATCCCATGGCCATTGGTTCGACTACAAATGGGGGCAGTTTGGATTTGGTATGTTCTATTCGGGTCTTTGATGTGGAGCACTCCTCACATCTCATGCATGGTAGAGATGGAGTTTCTTTCCTGTTTGAAGGCCTGCTTAGCGATGAATTCCACTCCTTTACGATTTTGGGAGGTGTCTTGAAGCAACAATTTCCCATTCCAGTGATTGTTTCTACCCGAGACACTGTCATCATGGGACACCGACGACCTACATGGGACTCTTTGCTGTCCACAGTGGACCTTTGTGCAGGGTTCGGAGGCTTAGCCCAAGGAGCAGCAGCAGCTGGGTTTTCAGTGCAAGTCGCCGTTGATCAAAACCAAAAGATGCTAGATTTTTACTCCAAAGTGAATGATGCACATTTGATTTGTGGAGACATCGGTGATAGGAAGGTTTTGCATGAGATTTGGCGTCACTCAGCAGGCGCCTTAACTGTCACTTCAGGTTTTAGTTGCCAGCCCTTTTCACGACTGGGTGACTGCAAAAGCCATGAAGACGATAGGGCAAGTTGTCTCACCAAGACCCTCCGCACTGCATACTACCTGCAAGCACACTTGATTGTGCTTGAATGCGTTGCACCGGCTGCTCAGGATGGTTTTGTCCGCCAGGAATTGTCTCACTTCATGAAGTGTACGGGTTACCACTGCACTCAAACAGAACTCAAGCTTGACCAGGTTTGGCCATGCAGGCGTCACAGATCATGGTGGGTTTTATCGTCACCTGAAATCGGCCCTGTAGAGATTCAACCCTGGCATGTTTTGCCTAGCATTCATGAAGTACAACAGGTTATCCCTGAAATTCGATTGTGGGCCCTCAATGATGAGCAACAATTAGCCCTCGATGAAGTTGAGCTCCAAGCTTTTGGTGTGAATGATGAAAAGCACGGCAAACACATTCTCAATGGTAAGGGGAAAGCCCCTTGTGCATTACATGCGTGGGGATCGCAGACTCGTGCATGTCCATGTGGTTGCAGAAAGTTTGGTTTTTCCAGTGAACGACTTGCCACCAAAGGGCTCCATGGTTGCATTGTCAGAAGTGCCGTCTTCCCTGATGGATCAACTATCATTCGACATGTGCACCCAAATGAAGTGATGGGATTAAACACCTATGATCCGGTCATTGACTTTGGCACGGATGTGCGTCTCACACTTTCAGCAGTTGGCCAGCTTGCATGCCCAGCCCAAGCGCTTTGGGTATTGGGTGCAATAGTTGAAAGGATTGACACAATGAGGAATTCTCCCACGTTTGATCCAGTTTCACAATTGCAAGCTTATAGATCATGGCTGATTATGAGGTGTAGAATGGTCTGGCCATCAGAAGCTGCCTTGATCCAGGATCCAAAATTTTTGGAACTGATGACGTTTTGGAAGGATTTTCAGAATTTGTCTCTTCAGGAACTGGTTTATCCTCTCAAATGGGAAGGGAAAATTGAAGGCACTGTTTCCATTGCTGCGATCTTGGATCATCTGATCCGATCCAAGCCTGACATCCGGCCAACCATCCCAGACCCGGAATCCAAGACTGAAGAAGAAGACATTCCTGTTTTTGACTTCCCATGTGTTGTTGATGATCCTACCACGGTAGGCTGCATGTGTGCTGATTCATGCACTGTAGTGTTTTCAGGGATTAATGATCCGCCCATACGGTTTCAGCCCAAGTGTGGGACGACCATTGACCATTTCTTGCATGCCCAGGCCCAACTGAACGGCCCTTTTGGGGTTGCTGGCATCTCCATTAACGGTGTCAATGTTCAGCGGGATCATGTGTTGGAAGTTGGCCAGGTTATCCAGGTATCGCTTGAAGAGGTTGCCAATCCCATTAGTGCTGTGGGTCACCCAGGGGTATCTCCCACTGCGCAGTGGACACAGCCGGTGACAGAAAAACCTGTACAGGCCACATCACGCAAAGTTTCAAAGTTCGATGTAGGGGAATGTCTCACCCCTACTATGGTCCTTCCTGATGACCATACATGGCTTGACTCCTCTGCTTTGCAAGGGTTAGCGGGAGAACAGTTTCTGAAACTTCAAATGCCATGTGTTCAGACTGCCCAGCATTTGTGGTCTCTCAGGCACCAATATCTCCGAACTTCGGACAGACTTGCCATTTTCGAGCGTCAATTGCAGTTTTGGGCAGATGATGAAATTCGTTTTCACCTGCATGCTGTGACACAGGCGTACCAAGAAACCCGCATCCGGGCAGGTGCTGCAGTTCATGAGATCTGTACGATCGACCCATTGATTTTCACTGCATGGGCCCAAAACAAAGGTTTTGACATCGCTTTATGGGCCACGGATCACCCTGAGATTTTGGAAAAGAGTGTCCCAATTGTCACTGTTGCCCTGCTTGACTGCCATTGGGTCCCCATTTTCATGTCACCGGTGAAAGGAGTATTGCAAATCCATACTTGGGACGGAATGGGAGCATCACACCCCGGCCTCGATGAAGTGGTCAACACCCTAGCTAAGGCGCTAGGTTTCCAAAGTGCAATGATTTGTCGTGAACATAGATTGTTTTTCACTTCAGAATTGTGCGGTTCCTTGGCCATTGCGTTCATCAGGTATATCCTCTTGGGCACTCAACTCCCGAATGATTGTACAGAGGCGACAGTCATACATGCAAGGCTGAAAGGTTTGTACTCTGCTGAACTCCAAAAATGCCAGATCGCCCGACGGCCATGGATTTGGGGTGCAGGGGATCGTCCCCCAACTGGTACCAGCGTTGCTTCAAGTGATTTGCAACTGGCTGTCAATGTCACCCGTGATCAAAGAATTGACCTTATCAATGCCAAAGGTTTTGCCATGGCGGATGATGAAATCCGTTTCCATATTTTGAGTTTGGTTGAGAATCAACAGAGGTCTCACCTGCCTTTTCTGGAACGGAGGTTCATTACCCTTGAACCCCTGGTTTTCAATTGTTGGGATTCAATTGGCCAAATCATTGCCAGCCAGTGGTGTGCCAAGAACCCTCAGATTTATGCCCAGGGTCAGAATGTGGTCACAGCAGTCGCCCTAGAAGATCATTGGATCCCGTTGTGGATGGTACCAGATGGTCACATGTTGCAGGTTCACACTTTCCAAGCTGATGTTGATTTCACGCCGATTGACAATATCATCAACACGTTGGCTACTAATCTTGGATTCAGGGGACATGTGGTTCACAAGATCCCCCATGGTCTTCCAGAGCATGTCATGTGTGGTGCACATGCAATGACCTTCATTGCACATGTGGTCGTCCGTATGCCATTACCACGCACACTGCAAGAACTTCGCACTGCCCATACCAACATGCGAGCCTCATTTGTGGCCCACTTGTACTCGATTGGATACACCCCAAAACCTGTCGTGTGGGGAAACGGTTCTACAGGGGAATCCGGGCAACTCCCTATAATGCCCGAGGATGATATCCCTGCTCAAAGTGATCCGCTTGGTCAAAGACGACAGGAGCGCAGCCAAATGCTCATCACGCATAATTATGCCATGGGTAATGATGAAATTGAGTTTCACCTCCAACACTTGTTGGATTGCCACGCACAGGGCCCTCGTGCCATTGGTCCGGTCCGTAAATTTGTGGCCATCCCGCCAAAGACTTTGGACAGTTGGATGCAAGGTGACTCTACCTTGATGCTGGAATGGTATTCTGTGCATTGGAATCATGTCCCCAAAGATACCCAAGTGGTTGCCGTCATCCTTATCGACCAGCATTGGGTCCCGTTTTGGATTTCACCCAACCAATCCTCAGCCCATTGTCACACGCTGGGAGATTTTGCACGTGATGATCAGGTGGTTACACAAGTGCTAGGCGACTTGTCACAATTTTTGGGTTTTGATGACGTCATGATCCACAGGGTCCCACATGGCATTGATGTCACCAGATTGTGCGGGGCTATGTCCATTAGCTTTCTTGCCCACATCATGCTCAATACCCGACTCCCACAGGATGACCATCAGCTTCGCGCTAGATGTTGGAACATGAAAGAGGTTTTTGCTGCTGCATTGAACTCTGCGGAAGTCGAAATGCCCACCATGTGGGGATGGGGCGTAAGGGAATCCAGGCCACTCCCTATAATGCCTGGGGCTGCTGATCTGCCTGCTGAAGGTGCAAGCCATGCATTGCCGGATTGCCAGGCCACCAAGAGAGGTGCACACCAAGCATTGGTTGGTATGCATCACCATGAAATGAAGTTTCACTTGAGCCATCTCATAACATTTGCGCCCCTCCTGTGTGCGATTGGAATGGTATTGGACTGCATTCACCAAATGATTCTCACCATCTTGGCCTTTTCAATATCTGTGCGCCAGTGGGGGGGTTTTGCCTTCCTCTCCCAGATGCATTGGATGCCCATTGTTTGCCAGAAGGTAGGAAATCAAGTTTGGGTATGGGTTGAACAGGGACCCGTTGCTGAGATCTTGCGTGACAAACTGCCATTTTGCAAAGTATTCTCCATTGAGGGTGCTAAGGATGCCTGTTGTGGTGCTCACACTTGGTCGGTACTTGCAGGCCTCAGCGGTTTTCAGATTAGGGCATGTGAGGACATTCGGAGTTTTCTTCATCACATGTTTCAACTGTATGGACAGCCCGTAGAAGATGCATCACCTGCACGATGGGGCTTCGGTCCTCAAGGGCAGCTCATTCAGAAACTCGTAAAAGAACTCCAAAAGCATGGTATTCCGGACGAAGTGGTCGAAGACCGTGCAACGTCCGCAATCAAAACCTTGGGTAGTGAACAGGTCATTGCCGCATTGAACCACAGAAACCCGTGGAAGCAGCTGAAACTGCTTGGTACCAACTCCAAGTTTCAGTTTGTGATGCCCAGTGAGTTAGCTGACGCAGTTGAGACCAACAAAGGCAAGGCAATCAAGGCCAAGGGCAAAGGTAAGGGCAAGAATTTCCCCCAACCCATTGAACTTGACCCTGCCAAATTGCAAGTGATTGAGGGTACGTTTCACAGTGCGGGTCATGCTCTCACCCAATTGACAATGAAACAGATCGGACCAGTCAGTAGTGGATTCATTCTCATTTCACTTCATGATGCTGAACCATATTTGCGTGCTGGTACTGCTGTTTCACGCGAGCCGCTTGCACTGCTGGTGTTGCAGAAGCCAGGGGTTGAAATCAAGACTGCTTTGCCGCATACTTCGGTCACAGTCCCATGTCGATGCAATGTGAACAATGAACCAGTGTTGGCTGACGTTGTAGCTGTTCAGCTTGGGGCAGGGATTGTTGAGAAAACATGTGGTAATGCTGTGGTATCGGTTGATACTCCTGAGGTCGCTACTCTGAAAATCATGGTGTACAAAGATGAACTTCGGGGTGACTGGGATGACTTCTGTAGTGCACCCATCCGTTGCCTTGTCTCATTGCTGCCAAAATTGAAAAGATGCTTCTCCGACAACTGCACATGCCCAGCTTGGCATAACAGTGAAGGCCTGCCGTTGAGAGATCCGATTCTTGACGTATGGCGGAGGCAATTTCTCCGCATGGGCTTCAAGCCATGCCCGGCGGGAAAGGCAGAGATTTTCAGTGTTTGCATTCGTATCCCAATGTGTATCCTGGAGCCCCTGCTTGCAGCAAGCGGCACATCAGGTGCTTACTGTGAGCCACGCACTGCTGATGGAAAAGAAATCCTTGCTGAATACACAGTTGTTTGGACACAGAAACACACACCACAAGAGATGCAGCATCTTTTGCAAACCAATCCTGCAGTCACCGGCCTTGCGCGTTTGGGGGAGCGCAGAGGGTTGCGTGTGCACGTGAACCATGCCAAAGCTATCCACCAATTGATTCGCCCTGACACTGTGTTTCTACCCAATGGGCCCAAGAACCAATACACAGTAGGCCCATTCCCATATGGTGTGGACCGACAAGCAGTGGCGAAAATCATGCAGCAATCAGGTTGGGAATGCCGCCCGCTTCAACCAACTGCGCCATGCCCCGGCCGAGGTGCTATGTGGTCTGTACAGGCAACAGATGACCCGGAACAGCCAATCGTTTCCACCACGTGCGGCGAGATAGTCGTCACCCGCCAGAAACCTGAGCAACAGACACCCACCAAGAGCCCTGCTACGGTAGGTTCAGCAGCTACACTGGCACTCTGTGGCACCAATCTCCCAAAGCCAGACACGGATCCATGGACTCACACAGACCCATGGAGAATGTATCACCCACCTGCCACAGGTTCTGTTGCAACTGGACCGACTGAAGGGATGCAACAGATTGAGGAACGAATCCAGACCGCAGTGCTTGCCAAGATGCAGCCGCCAATGGAGGATGACATCCCCGACAGAGTTCATGCCCTGGAGGGACAGCTCCATCAATTGATTGCAAAACAGCAGGGTTTGGAATCACAGTTCAATGTCTTCAGTGATCAGAACTCACAACAAATCAATGCCTTGCAAAATCAGGTCGCGGCGCAGTCCCAGCAGTTGCACGGATATTTGGAAAACCAAAATCAAACCATGCAATCCTTGTTCGAGCAACAGATGCATCAGATAAGAGGCCTGCTCTCTAAACGACCCAGAGAAGAAAGCCTGGAATGACAAAAAGGCCGGGGAGTCGCCTGCAAGTTTGGTAGATGTGTTTCACATGCCCTTAGTGTGTCTTGCTGCCGATTCCTGGGCCTGATGAGTGTTTTGATCACAGTTTTGCTTATGACCGTGTGTCGCCAGCGTTTTCGATGTCTTCAGAGAGTCTGGCCATATGTTTTTGCCTTTGCCATTTTGTGTAGAGTTGGCGAAGCGACTAATCCTGGGCCGGCCTCACAAGATTTTGTCCTTGGGGCGTTCAATCCATCTGGGTTGAAGGGGAAAGCTCCCTACGTTGTTTCACAATTGGCCCACGGGGATGTTTGGGCCATTTCCGAAACCCATCTTTGCAGCCAAGCCCTTCATGACTTTCGCTCTAGTTTGCACTTTGCCAAGAGCCCTTTTTCACATTGCATTGGGGGACACCCCGTCCCAGCACAGAATAGCCGAGTTTTTCATGCTGCATGGCGAGGTGTTGCAGTCCTCTCCAAGTTTCCTACACGCGAAGTGCCACATACCATGCCAGCTGCCATTCAGGAATCATCTAGGACCCTGATCACCACGACGTTGGTAGGTAATGTTTGGCTTACGGGGGGCACCGTGTATGGGGAACCTGAGAGCAGCACGTACCCCCACTATAAGGCTCACAACGAAGAGCTGTTACATCATGTGGCCGGACATGTTTGCCACCTAGCAGGGGGACCACGTTTTCTGGCTGGTGATTGGAACAGTGTGAAGAACTCTCTGCCTGTTTTTGAGCTGCTCGAAGCTGCAGGTTTTCGTGATTTGCAAGACCTTGCGCATGACATGTGGGGGCAACCTGTCTCACACACGTGCAAGCACAGCACACGCAAGGATTACTGTTACGTTTCACGAGAACTTCAAGCACTTTTGAGATCAGTGCATGTCCAACATGATGTGTTTCCAGATCATTCTGTAGTGTTTGGCAAGTTTCACAGCTTGTCTTTGCTGCCACCGCGCCAGATTTGGATTTCACCAGCCGATATGCCATGGCCGGATACATGGAATGTCAATCCTGACTTTTGGACCCAAGCCACGGCTGACCCTGATGTGAAATATAAGATGTTGTGGCAACACATTGAAACAAATGCTTGTAAGAAATTGCCTTTTCCGGTTCCCGCAAAAGCAATTGGCCGTGCAACTACCACTAATGTCAAGGGTAAAGTTGATGGTAAAATTCCCCCTCCCAAAAAGGGGAGACCTGGTGATATTAGGCCACAGTATGTTTGCGCATCCTTCAGGCATTCCCAATGGCTACGGCAAGTTCGCCGTTTACAGGCCTATGTGCGTCATGTGCAGGCTCAGAATGAGCATACAGATCAGGCGAGACAAATCTGGGGTTCTATTGTGAGGGCTACTGGTTTCACCCCCTCTTTTGAGGAATGGTGGCCCCATAATCCACATGTTGCAGTGGGAACATGCCCCACCATTCCGGTGATCCCCCCGAATGAACAGTGTGCTTTGGCAATCTTTGATTCATTTGTTTTGGCCTTCCGACATTTCGAACAAGACTTGCATAAAGCCTCACGTGCCTATGCACAGCAAAGACGTGAGACAAACCCCAACCTGATTTTCCAAGACCTCAAAATGCCGCAGACCAGAGGAGTCAATGTGCTGGTAAAACCAATCCAAACTAAGGTTGAGCGCGTTGATGCCCATCACCTTGAAGTTGTGATCGACCCACCGGCCTCATTTGACATAACTAAGCCCATCTACTGCAAAGGAACCCAGTTAGAGGTTATCCATGCTGAAGCTGATGCCCTGTGGGTCCAGAATGTCTCCGAGGTTGGCCCGGGAGATACCATTGCACAGACCCAATGCAAAGGCTCTGACGAGGAACTGTTTGCAATGTTTCTTGATGCTTGGAAAATGATGTGGGATCGACACCGTAATGTCTCACCCGACCGTTGGGACACGATCCTTCAGTTTGCTAGAAGTAAACTACGTTTCCGCAATTTGGTATGGCCTTCACTTGATGAGGACACCTTGGCTGCCTGTATCCAACATAAGAATCGAGCCACTTCAGGCGGATTGGATGGTGTGTCACTACGTGATTTGCAAGCGATGCCACGTGCGGCACTGACCAATTTCATTTCCATGTATCAAGAGGCTGAGGCCACGGGCAGATGGCCCTCCCAAATCACTGCGGGACGTGTCTCTTGCTTAGCCAAAACAGCAGAGCCTCAGACAGCATTGGATTTCCGCCCGATTACGATCTTTAGTATCCTGTATCGGTGCTGGGGGACACATCATGCTAGACATGCAATCCGGGCCATAGACTCCGACTTGCCACTAGGCCTGTTTGGTAGTCGACCTCAGCGTTACGCAGGGCAGATCTGGTCCCAGTTGCTTTGGTCCATCGAAATGGCCTACGAACAGGCCTCCCCCCTGAGCGGAATCATTGCTGACATTCAAAAAGCATTCAATTTCCTTCCACGTACAGTCATCATGGAAGGATGTGCCTTGATAGGTATCCCCTTTGATGTGCTGAGGGGCTGGTCAGGAGCCTTGTCTGAAATGACCAGAAGATTTCAGGTCAATGGTAGCTTGAGTCCGCCGGCATATAGCACATGCGGCCTGCCCGAGGGATGTGCACTCTCGTGCCTAGGGATGATGGTCATTGACATCTTGTTTCACGAATGGATGGTTCACTTTTTCCCTCTTTGCCAGCCGTTGTCCTATGTCGATGACTGGCAGGTGTTAGTTGCTGACCCCAGCTGCATGCGTGATGTGTTCCAGTGTCTAGGCAAGTTTACGGAGGCCTTGGACCTTCTGCTAGATCACCGCAAAACTCATGTTTGGTCAGTGTCCGCCGAGAGAAGAAATGAGCTCCGTTCACAGGGCTTCGGCACTGTGGCGTACAGTAAGAACCTTGGGGCCCACGTGCAATTCACTAGGCAACACACCAATAAATGCCTTATGGAGCGCATTAAGCTTGCCCAACCGTTATGGCAGAAGTTGCGCCTGTCGGCCTGTCCTTACTTTCAAAAGATCCGTGCCATAAAAAGCGCAGCCTGGCCAAGATGTCTGCATGCTGTGGCTGCCACAACCGTGAGCCAGTCCACATTCACAACGCTTCGTGCAGGCGCGTTGAGAGGTCTGAAATCCGATGCCGCAGGAGCCAATGCACTGGTGCACTTAGGTTTAATAGAGAGCCCAGAGCTTGACCCTCAAGCCTGGACGATCCTGCAAACTTTTCGGCTTGCCAGGGACTGTGGGGACCAGCGTCGTGTTGAAGAAGTCCTTGCCAACTTGGTGTTTGGGGATGCCAACCTTCCTGGCAATAGCATCACCCATACTTTGTTGACCAGAATACAGTGCCTGGGATGGCATATAGATCAGCAAGGACAGATTGTTGATGTATTGGGCACTTTTTCACTCTTTCGCATTTCATGTGCTGAATTACAGTTTCGGGTTGCACTCCAATGGCCACTTGTTGTTCATGCTGCGGTACGCCATAGGCCTTGTTTTCAGGGATTGGACCGCATCGATCCGCAGGATACCCGCCAATGGCTCTCAACATTGTGTGGGTCTGACCAGGCTCTATTTCGAAAGCTGCTTAATGGAACACATGTGAAACAGGATGGCAAACACTACTGTCAAGAAAGTACAGATGATGTATGCCCATACTGCAATTGTAGCGACAGTAGGTTTCACCGTTTTTGGGTATGTGAACATTTTGATTTTGCTCGCAATGACACCCCTGTAACGCTTTTGGAGATGATTGCCGATCTACCAGATGCTTTGACATGCTCAGGATGGTCTCTCGCGCCAACCACCCAATGGGAATGGGACAGTTATTTTGCTGGCCTTGAGGTCCATGAGACCCCATCTTTTGAAAGAAGGGGCACACTCAACTTCTTTACGGATGGTAGCTGTCATGACCAGCAGAGCCCCCAGCAACGGTTTGCTAGTTGGGCCATTGTGTATGCTGCAACCAATGCCGTGCATGACTACACAGACAGTGAAATCGTCGACTCAGGAGTCCTGCCTGGGCTGCTACAAAGCTCCGTGCGAGCTGAAATTTTTGCTGTTTTGAGAGTTTTGCAAATTGTTCGCCGCATACACCAACCAGTCATGATTTGGAGTGATAGCGAGATCGTGGTCAAGAGACTGCGACGAATACTGCATGGTGCGCAAGTGAAGCCAAATGCAGCGCACTCTGATCTATGGAGGGAAATTGCCGAGTGTGTTGTGGATCGAGAGGCCCCCACGGCCATTACACATGTTTCGGCACACCAGCCGGAAGGCCATGCATGCCATTTCCTTGATGAATGGTGCTTCAGACATAATGATTTAGCTGATCGTGAGGCCCAGCGTGCAAATTTTGCTAGACACTCAGAATTCTGGGAACTGCATGGGCGTCACCTTTTGGCTTGTGAAGGCATTGCGAAGATTAACAGGGGTGTCCAGAGGGTGCAGCTTCAGATCAGTCAAGCAGTTGTGCGTTTGGACCAACCCATTGCTGTTGACCAACCCCCGCAAGAAACTTCTCTCCCACCACCGCTTAAGGTTTGGCGCCAGTTGCCTGAACTCTGCCTCCCGTCCAAAGCCATCAGATGGTACGGGGACAGCATGGTTCGCATCCTCTTGAGCTGGTTTTGGCAGGTTGTTTATGGCAGCAGTTCTGAGCTTGTTTGAGTTTCACACTTCCAATTATACGTGGATTTCATGTGTGCTACAGGCCATCCAGGTCCGGTCCATACCACCAAATGGGAAGATGGTGAGAACATCCAAGGGTTGCAGATGCGTGGCTATGCGTTCCGACAACGCGCTCGCTGGTTTGCTCGTTGTTGGAAAACAACACTGAAGCATGCTGGTATTGCGGTTGAGTATGCCTACGGAAAACCGAGTTCTAAAGTTGTTCTGATGCACACCGGATGTGCCGCGTTGCCTTGGCCGGCCGACCGGCTAGCTTGGGTTGATGAATGGATGCATAGCCGATGTCAAACAACTTTCAGACGGCAAGCACGCATCATCGATTCTCTGCCATACGCCGTGTACGATGACAGGTTTCCACCCTTTTATGTTTCATCCATGGTAGCATGATTGCCCAAGACGGGCGGCAGTCGATACTACTGCTGGCCGCATCAGAAAATGGGAAAATGGTGGTTTGGAACATTTTTTATTTTTCCATATACTGGGAATAATCATCTCAACTGACGAAGTCATATTTTTCAGAGGGGTAGGTCTACCACCAACCAGACAAAGTAATTAATCAGACTAAGTATACCCCAGTCATGTTAGCATATATATACCAGCACCATGGATCCTATGGGTTATAGACATGTTTCCCCTATGTTTCTTATTAAATGTAATTAATATATTACTAATAGATCACTGATAGATTAATCACTAATATCAATATATATATATATATATATCTGATTAGTCACTAAATTAATCACCATAAAACACAGACCTCACAGGAGCCAGGAGCCCCCCAGGTGTTGTCCAACTGAAATCTGGCGCCATCGTGGGAGAACTGGCCCTGCAAAACAACGACGCGCGAGCAGCGACCGTGAAATGTCACTTGGATGTGTCTTACTGTCAGAATTCTTAAGATATCTTAAACATTCTTTAAAATTGGCTATTCCAACCTTTTAGAATTTCTTAAAATATCTGAAAATGGGCTAGACTAGCCCCAATTATATCCAATTATGGCGTTTTTAGGGATGATGAACCATTGGGCGGCACAGTTTGATCCAGAAACGGAGGGTGTGATGGGTGCTGGATTTCGTTGACCATGACATATAATATAATCATACCAGATGTCATGTCCATGTTTAAGGAAAAAAAATCAGGTTTAAATCATGAAATTGATGGTGGTCATGACCCCAACTTATGGGGATTTGAATGGGGGATGATAAACCACCAACTTTTGAGGTAACCCATTTACAGAGCCACATGTCACTTACAGCGTCAGGCGGATTTGCACGGGGAAACATAACTGGTGGGCGTGCAGGATTGGTTTTTGGCTCATGTGTTTCACTGTTTCTCCAATGCTACACCATGTGTAGGCATGGCTATTATTACATCAATTAGACAACATTCGCACACAAACAAGAACACAACATATGGGTTGAAAATGTTGTATACCCATGGATACCCCCAATATAGCCCTTTAACAAGGAGAATGATGAACCATTGGATTTGGGTATTAACCCAAAAACATATGATTCTCCAGTGAGAACTTCCTGAGGATTTGGCAAACTGGGTGTTTTTTTTTTAATGGATGTTCAGCTATGTTTGTTCTACGAACCAATGATACCGTGGATGGTTGCGAAACCCTGCGCCAGTTGGTAGATGGCAGAAATATGTAGAAATCCCATTATGATCCAATTATTTACACTGTGTTTCATAGTTATTCAATAGTTACAGTACCAACTGGTGCAGGATTTTGTCCAGCTACAGTATGTCTTATATATTCTTATATTCATCATCAATTGTATAGTCATTCCTGCACATGTACGTGACTGCCCCTGTCGAAAAATGGCCGATGCTCCCAAGTCTGACTATTTTTCGTCATCATCATCATCATCATTATCATCATCATCATCATCATCATTATCATCATGGATCCACAAACCGTGTCGCTGCCAGTTAAACGACCAGTTATCCGCTACACTCAGGTGCAACGGACTGCAAATTCATGGTGGTTAGCAAGGACTGCCTCTTGCTGGGAGTCAATTAATTGACAATCTTACCTTCTGGTAATTTAACATAGCTATTAGAGATTGCCATTTATAGTGGATTTACCCATTGAACATGTAGATTTTCCATAGTGATGTAAACGTTTACCAGGCCGGGTAACCACTACATCAATCCCTACATACCACGCCTGCAGGAGACGTTCCAAGAGGTGATGTACGATCATCTGCAGATGATGAAGTTTTTTGATACACATTTACCTGGCTGCAGAAAACGGGAGTATTCCGGAGGCCACCCTTGCGTGCATTTTCAGCGCCTCGGCCGAAAAATAAAACCGGGGATTTTTTCGGTGCGAAACAGCACGGCTTAGCCGTGCTGTTTCGCGATGTAAAGAAATGGCTGGGCAGTTCTACTCCATCTTCAGGGACATGATACGCATGATGCTATTCATGTGGGGATAGGTCAAAATCATCAGCACCCTAAATGGACAAATGGTTAGACATCATTTTCCAAAGGAAAAACTGCCATTTGGGGGTTTACCATGCTATATATCTATATCCCATTCCCAGACACAGCCATATAGCAAAACATTGCGGTTCCTTTGGCACCTCACTTAGTTGAGTGGTAGCTTAGCTTTGCCACCACCGCCAAGAAAAACGCTAAAATTGGGTTCCAGGCTTCCAATTCGCACAGGTGTTGGAGCGACACAATATGACTATTACACATGGAATTCAAATTTTAATGGAACGATATGTGGGTATGGATGAATACGAAATCCAATTTTTGTGGAGATTAATATCCATTTTGACCAAGCTATTTTAGTTTGAACAGAAGGGGATTCCATGGGTGACTTGACCAGTAGCCATATAGAAGCATTAATTCCATGATGAGGCGCAATCTTTTGTCTGGAGTTTTAACTCTTTGACGATTGTGCAGTCGACAATCAGCAGGTTCCACCGCTTGTTTGGTTGATGTTGTGCCTTTGATAAGTGTCGAAACCAGACCAGAGACTTGCGAGATCTTGTTCATTCACTTTGTGGCTGACACGAACCAAACAACTTTTGTTAGGGCCTTGCAAGTGAGGGGTCGCATCGTTGTACTTGGCATGGTTGAGACAGCGTTGGGACATGGCAGAGAAACCATCACCTAAATCATCAGCAGTCGGAGACATGAGACATGTGCCGACCATCAAACTCAATTCCAGCTGAGGTTTTCATGATTTTTGTTTTCACCAGGGTAAACCATGGGGTTTCTGCCATTTTTTTGGTGAGTTCACCCCAGGGTACAAAATGTGTACGACTCTACGACTTCAATCTCCAAGTCCCAAAGCGACAGCACAAGATATGGGTATGGGTCAATACCTATAGATACATTTTTAGTGGGTTATTCACATCCATAAATCCCAGCTATGACTTGGGCTTCACGGCACGGTACACTAGGTACCAGGCTGCCAGCCAACCCATCCCCATATGATCCCATATGTCTCTGAAAAAGTGCCCAGGAAGCGCGTGTTTCCGGAGAACTATGAGTTTATGTACGAAGGCCGGGCTTCGACTCTGGCCAATGATGGCAGATGGGATCAAGAAATCCCCAATGTTGGGCTGTTCATCAGACGTATCTCATGTGAGTAAAGCCATAGTATTAAGATATATATATATATAAAAAAACATCCCCAAATTTACCATAATTAGTAAAACATTAGTAAAACATCCCCAAATTTACCATAATTAGTAAACCATCCTGGTATACATGGTGGTACAAACATTAGTAAAACCATTACAAATGATGTGATATGGCTGGTTTAGTCTTCCTAAAAACGAACATTCTTATGGTGTTTTTTTTATGGGTAAAGATTCTTGGGTAAGTCAATCCAACATTATAGTCTCTTGCCATAGATGAGGAGGATATACAATGATATACAAGCTTTTTGTTTGACCCCGCGGTGGATAGTTCACTTGAAACTTTGGTGGTTACTTCAAGTTAAATGGGCAATCCATCCATATACCTTTTCCGACCATCAAATCTCGTAATGATAACTATAACCCGGCCCTATATAATTTTCAAAACTACTATACACCCACTACCATTGTATCACGTGATATCCCAGAATCACTAAAATTAGACAATCCCATTCGATCCCAGATGAAAGATGATGAAACCCTGTTTTGATTGCCAGTTTGAGATATGTTCATGTATTTTCCATTTTCGGAGCTGCAGAATGTCCACTCATATCGGATTACGTCCCAGCGTGGTTGTTCCCCGATTGGGTTGTTTCTCAAACCCATCTGAGCTGAAGAATATTTCTTCCCCATCCCACAGTGATGGTTGGTGAATAATTGTCCGTATCATGGCTTGTAATGTGCTATAACTATCGCCAAGAAACAAGGTAAAACATGGTAAAACCCCATCTGATAGCCAGTCAATAAATATATAGCTTCTTTTTTGAAACTCATCACTGCTACAGTTGGATTAGACTTATCTTGGACATGCTTATGTCCTCAAAAAGTGATACACCAAAGCATCCAAGTCATTCGATCGTATCATTGTTGTATTGAAACCCATGGTGACTAGGGGATCCCCCATCACTCAAGACATGACCATAGATGGTATATCCCATTAATATCCATATCCATACTATACCCTCATTTTAGAAAACCTCCACATAATATATATGCGTGTATATATATATATACACATCTACACATTACGCTCACCTATCACCAAGAATTTGTGTTGGCCAACACACACACACACGACAACGTTTCCCTCCCTCGTCTCCGTCCATGGAGGGATTGTGGCGGCGGAACCCGCGGTGTTTTTGACCTCCACGGGTACGGTGGAATTCCGACGCTACCGACATGTCGCTGGGCGTGTTTTTTTCCGGCCATGGCACAACGTCCTGGGGATGTCATGGGGATTAAAGCATACAAAATGGTGGTTGAATGAATGGGAATAGAATGATGAGAACATATGATAAATTGTGATATGCATATCATATGGCAATATTTTCTATTGCCATATAGAAAGATATTATAATTCAATTATGGTAACATATGGCAATAGAATGTGTCTGCCCATTCTGCCCATTGCGTTTTGATCGTGGGCATTTTTTGGGGCTGGAAATCGGTCGCGCTCTGCCACCATCCCCGATGATCAACGGACGTCATCTGAACATCATCTGTTTAAACTACTGCGCCTGCCACGAAAAAGTGACGCCAGGTCATACGAAGTGCTGCACCTGTCACACAAATTCATCTTACCAAACCTGAAGATCTGATGCTCCAAAATTTAACCCCTCTCAGGAAATCCGCGCCCGGACCTCCTAACCTTTCTGATAAACATGTCTCTTGTGCTACGCCTGCCACGCGAAATGCCTCTTTGCAGATCCTCTTCAAATGTCACACTCCTGCCAATGTTTTTGAAACTGCTACAAAACGCTCACTTTTTGCTGACTTTCGACACTGTGCACAATCCCTTAAGCTGCCACGCGAAACGACATTGGAACGTCCAAAAGTGGTCCGAACATGATATGTTATTTAACATTTTGACTTCCAAATGTTTTTCGCGCCACAACGGCGTGCAATTTTTCATTTCTCATCTGGCCAGATGGCTCTGCACCCGCCGCTTTAGCGAGCCTACTTTTCGACCCTCCGGAGCCACAAATCATTGGAAAAACACAGTGTTTCGCGGCTTTCCTACCTTTTTGCGCACCTGGATCGTCTTTCTTCTGAGACTTTATCTTTTTGATGTTCTTTCTTCTTCTCTTCTCTTCTCTTCTTTCTTGTCTTCTTTGACTCTTACCACCTCTGCTTTTCCATCTGTCCATATTGTCGGAAGTTTGACTTCTAAACTTCCTTCGGTTACAGGATATGATTATTGCTAAATATACTATAATGACGAAATATCATGATATATTGTTACATATTAAAATCTAATGATCCTCAGCGATAATCTAATGATGATGCGTTGCCATGACATGTCATGATAGATTAATTATAATCAAATGATATTCCACTGAGAATGGTAGTGAGTACATTGAGTCATCGAGTAAAACTATAATCAGTGGGAACTGACTTATACATTTGACAAGTATATATGTCTATATGTATGTATGTATCATGTGAAATTAGGTATACATGTATAATATATATATATATATATTTAATAATAATAATAATAACAATAATATATATATATATGCACTACCAACAAATTACTGTATATTTCCAAATTTGTATATGGTGGAAATACCAAAAAATGGTGAACAAATGGTGGCTGATCTAGGAAGTCACTCAGCCATCAGCAATTTTTCCAGCATTTCCACCATGAAATCCGCAGGGGAAACCAACAAGAAAAATGCCAACTTCACCCTCAAATCAACCAGGACCAGCATTAAGTTGTTTCTATAGGTAGTTCCGTGGTTTGCAACACATTCAAAGCCGATAATTTTTAAGTGAAGGTTTCTGAGTGAAGTATTGTTTTTTCTCATATTTTATTGTTCTACATAAGCATATTAACCATATTAGGTAACCATATTAGGTAACCATATAATGCGGGTTGCAAAAACAAACATTCCTGCCAAATGTATGGTGAAATTGGATCTACCCTTCAGCTAGGCTTAGGGCCCTCGGGTTACAGCATGTTTCCAAGAGCTCTAGCTGTCACCACGGCATGCCTTTGGGTTTGTAGCCCAGCTCTTTTTGTATTTGTCTACCAGCGAGGTGGGGATGAAATTCCGGATTTTTGTTCTCGAACGACAGGTCTCGGCTCGCCGTTGTGCATTTCTGGTGGGCCGTTCACTGTCTTTCTCAGGTTGTTGAACCTTCCAGTGGTTGGAGGCCACTTAGTAAGGGCCTTCTTGCGACTCTTTGCCTCCAGAGGACAACCCAGGGGCTTTTACGTCGATGATCACTTTTGCAGCAATGATGGCACGTGGTTTGCGCAGGGGGCCTCAAGAGTTTGCCTGTATCCCTTGCTTTGTTCCATCTATGGTTCTACCATCGTTTCTTCCATGGAGTGTTTTCTATGATTTGCCTGCGCACTGCGCGCGTTGTATTTTTCTCGAGTCCCTACATAAGTCAAGCATAGCGAAGTACGGGTACGGCGGTGCTTTTCATTGACCTCCAGGAGGCATTTTACAGAGTGGTCCGCCCACTTGCGATCTCTGGCTCGTGGAGTGACGAAACCATAGCAACAATGGAGTGGAAAAAAGGTAAAACGCATTGGCATGAGGCCGTCAACTCTGCACTCAACTTTCCATTTCTGAAGGAAGTCTCGCAGAATTTCGTCGTTTTTGATGTTGTCAACCTTGAAAATTGAGGAAGTCGCGCAGAATTGCCGCGTTTTCTTGTTGTCAAGTTCAGAATCTGAGGACGTCTCGCAGAATAGCTTGGTTCTCAAGCTTGCAGATTGCTGCTAGACAGATAGACAGATAGATAGATAGATAGATAATGATAGATAGACAACTACAACTAAAACTACCACTACACTACACTACTACAATTCAAATAAACTACGCTACATTACACTACATTAATTACACTACACTACGCTAATTACGTCTAATCACACTACACTACACTACACTACACTAATTACACTACAACTACAGCAACTACTTCTACCACAGCTACAACTACAACTACACCACATTACGCTACACTGCACTAATTACACTGCAGCACGCTACAGCTACAAATATCAAGGCAACTTCAACGACACAACATTACACACCACTAACTACGCTACACTAATTACACTACACTACACTAAGTACAGTACACCATGCTAATTACACCGCAGCAACAACAACAACAACTACTACTACTAGTACTAGTACTACTACTAGTACTAGTACTAGTACTACTACTCATCCTACTACTACTACTACTACTCCTACTACTCCTACTACTCCTACTACTCCTACTACTCCTACTCCTACTACTACTACTACTAGTACTAGTACTAGTACTAGTACTAGTACTAGTACTACTACTAGTACTAGTACTAGTACTACTACTCCTACTACTACTACTCCTACTACTCCTCCTACTACTCCTACTACTCCTACTACTACTACTACTACTAGTACTAGTACTAGTACTAGTACTAGTACTAGTACTACTACTAGTACTAGTACTAGTACTACTACTCCTCCTCCTACTACTACTACTCCTACTACTCCTACTACTCCTACTACTCCTACTACTACTACTACTACCACCACCACTACTACTACTACTACAACAACTACTCCCACTCCTACTCCTACTCCTACTCCTACTGCTACTACTACTACTACCACAACAACCACCACCACTGCTGCTGCTGCTGCTGCTACTGCTTCTGCTACTGCTACTGCTACTAGTAGTACTACGCCTACTCCTCCTACTCCTACTCATACTCCTACTCCTCCAGCTACAACTACAACTACAACTATAACTGCAACTACAACTACGCTACATGTCACTACACTACACTACACTACTTGGGCTACACTACATACACTACACTACAAGTACAACTACAACTACATTACACAACACTACAGTACACTAATTACACTACACTACACTGCAACTACAACTACACTACGCTACTTGTACTACACTAATTACACTCCACTACGCTGCACTCCACCGCACCACACTACACTACACTAACTACAACTACGACTACAGCTACGGCTAGACTACTTGACACTAGACTACACTAGACTACACTACACTATATATACCACACTAAAGTACCCACACTACACTACACTGCATTACACTACATTACATTACATTACATTACATCAATTACGCAACACCACAACTACAACTGCAACTACACCTACACTACACTAATTACACTACACTATAACTACAGCTCCACTACAATTACAACTACAACTGCGCAACTAGAACTACAACTGCACGACGCCATACTTCATCCAGGAGTTGTGGGTGAGGTGACCACTGCAACCACCGCAACCACCCCAAAAAGCACAACTCCAACCACCTTTCGGTCCATCAGTGGATTCGCTCTGCCATCCATGCATCACAGCAACTCACTTCTCCTACAGGTTTCCTATTTTTGAAACTTCCGCCACCGCCTTGAGCGGTACCACTGGTATACTATATTACCATTTATACGTATATAATATATGTAATATATATATATATATATACATATTTGTTAATTTGATATTCATTCTCAATATACCATCTATATATGGTAACATCTCCCACTGGCACCACCCAACCCAGCCTCCGCTGCTAGGTGGGCGAGAACGAGGCCTACTCCAAGCGCCACCACCCGTTGTGTGCGCCGCGCTTGCCACAACTGCCCTCGGCCTCGCGTCCCGTGGCGAAAAACCCGGGCGTCCAACATCACATGACTTGGATGTAATAGATATTAATGTAACTTAAATAATGTACATAGATGTAATGTAATGTGTATATATATATATTTAAATATACTGTATATAGGAAAAATCATTTTGGATGCATCATGATGTCCAGTGGTCCAAACCATATAGGATCAGTATATACCCATTAAACCATACATGTTCCCCATTAAAACCTATTTTGTCCCACTGAAAACAAAAAAAACGTTAAAACATTTTAATTTTCCCACTGAAAACCGCCATTTTCCCACTGAAAAACATGCATTTTCCCACTGAAAATGTTCATTGTCCAAGTGAAAACCTTCCATTTTCCCATTTAAATCTCCAATTTTCACTGAAAACATCCATATTTTGACTGAAAAACTTCGATTTTTTGAGTGAAACAATTTCATTTTCCCATTGAAAACCTCCATTTTCTCACTGATAAACATAAATTTCCACTGAAAAAAAACAATTTTCCAGCTGAAAACCATCCATTTCCCTAGTGAGAACCTTTCATTTTGACATTAAAAACATAAATGTTCCTACTGAAAAATCATGCATTTTCCAATTGAAACATTTCATTTTCCCGGTGAAAACAATTCATTTTCCCATTAAAAAACTTATATTTCCCCATTGAAACCCTAATTTTCCATTGTATAAAACATATTAAAACCTAAAATTTCCCACTGAAACCATTCCCTTTTCGTGCTAAAACCTAAATTGTCCCATTATAAACTTACATTTTCCCATAAAACCGTCCATTTTCCAATCAAAACCTCCATGTTCATGTTCCCATTAAAGCCTATATTTTCCCACTTTTCCCAATAAAACATACACTTTCCCACTGAAACCACTTAATTTTATCATTAAAACAATTTTTTCCCACTGATAACTTTCATTTTCCGAGCGAAAACCATCAATGTGTCCATTGAAACTTCAATTTTTCCCACTGAAAACATACATTTTATGACCAAAAACCATCAGTTTTCCGAGTGAAAACCTTCATTTTCCCAATGAACGCTTCCATTTTCCCATAAAAAACCATCACTTTTATCATTTTCCCACTGAAAAACGTCCATTTTCCCAGTGAAAACCATCAATTTTCCCATATAAAACTACATTTTCCCATCAAAACTTACCTTTTCCCATGGTTTGTGAGGTCAGTCCACCTCGTCTCGGCGCAATCAGCGCCTGGCCGCCTTAAAAGGGCGCGTGGCTTTGGTCTGTGACTGGGCGCGTTTTAGGTGCCCCGCGGATGTTTGTATGGGAACCATAAGGTTTGTAAGGATTTAAATACCATTATTCAATTATTCATGATATGATATATATATATATATATATATGTAGTTTTATCTGTGATTATGATTATGTGTTTGTATTATTTTGCTAATATTGTTATGTGTTTAAATACATGTTGATCCTATTTGCTGCTTATATCATATCCCATTATGATTTTGATTTTACACCAAAAGGGGATTGAACATGATTTAATCAACTGAAAATTGTCTTAAACTAAAATAGCTTAAAATTGTTTAAGCCAAAATAAAAACGAATGTCACGCGGTTTGGTGAAATTTTCACATCACCAACAACGATTTCACCAACAGAATGGAGTTTCTTAGATTGCTTTAAGTACAGGATTGAAGAACCTATCGTAAGCATTTGATTTAATTCTGATTATGAAACATATTGGAATATAATGGGATTGGACGAAGTACTGGTTGATTTGATTTTAATTTCAAATCTCTGCACATAAGAATGAACAACGGTGCTTCATATACCCCTATTGGCCGGTTATTGATCATTTTAGGAACCAACAAAACGGATTTATCCAGCATAATGGAGATTTGTGCTGTTAATGGGTTACCCTCTGGTAAACGTTAATATAACTATGGAAAATCACCATGTTTAACGGGAAAATCCACTATTTCTATGGCCATTTTCAATAGCAAACTGTTTGTTTACCAGAGGGTAATGATCCATAATCACTAGTAATCATCATCCCATTCCCCCATTCCCATCCATTCCCTACTAAGCACCAGTAAGTAATGGGTGAATGACAATAGTGATGGTGAAAAAACATGTCGGTAGCCTCTGGTAACCCAACATAGCGAACTGGAACATGGCGCGTGTTTGGCCTGGATGAAGTGGATGGTGGTCGATCGAAAGCGGTTTTAATGAAAACCCAATCGATGGCCAAACTTAGGGAAAACACAGATGGATTAATGGTAAAACTCTCCATCGATGTCCTAAGAACATGCAAACAAAATCGTCAACCATCCAGCTGGTTTGTGGTTTGGAACATTTTTATTTTTCCATATATTGGGAATGTCATCATCCCAACTGACTTTCGTATTTTTCAGAGGGATAGGTCAACCACCAACCAGATATTTTTCTCAACCAGGAAAAAAAGTGACTGTTACACTTCTGACACTTCTGAGACTGCGGTGAATCCATTCGTTCAATCGTGAAATGGTGCCACATTGTGTGAAAAAAACAACAGCATGTTACCCTCTGGTAATTTAACATAGCTATTGAAAATGGCCATAGAAATAGTGGATTTTCCCATTAAAAAAATGCCATTTTCAATAGCTACGTTAAATTACCAGAGGGTAAATGGTGGTATAGTTAACCAGAAATTGAATACATCATAAATACCATGGGAAATACCATGAGATTCGGCCGCCTGGTGTTGATAAGGGACCGTGTTTTTTTTTCGCGACCCAAATTGAGACGACTTAAGTCATGTTTAGTCTTGTGGCAGCCACGGTTGGAAACATGATAAGCAACAAGTTTTAAAACTATATAACTGAACATTTTATCAACAAGAAAACACTTTGTTTGATATGTATAATTACATACATATATATATATATATATATCTAATGTTATCATATAGGTCAATATACTATCATTTTGGGTGCTTATAATTCTGACCCATAACCATATTTCATATGGAAGCTGGGTGGGAATTGAAACCTGATGATGTTTGATTGCAGACATGGTGTGCTTATGACAGCAGTTAGGTGAAATGTTTTATCTAAACATATCAAAAAACAAACAGAAAATCAATATATATATATATATATATTCAAATATATTCAAATATTTGGTACTTGCCTTTGGGGAAGTATATAAGCTAATATGAACTAATATATGCTAACAGCATATCATGATGTGGGTCACAATCAAAAAATCAACACCCGAACGTGGCCACGTGGCCAACCCCCTGCGGGAAATCAGGTAATTTGCCCAACAACTTGAAGGACACCTGGCACTGGTTTTGACGGAAATGGCTGGCACCAGTTGAAAGTTTTATTTTTCAAAGGAAATCATAAAATAAAACATCTACACGTTGATTAGGAATAGTTAAGACAAGTTATCATAAAATTATACACATTGATATCTATCATCATAACTATCTATATGTATGGTAATTCTTGAATACTTAAGGACTGTTGCATCCGTATCTCAAATGATTGACCCCTTCGGATAGGAACAGTTCAACCACTCACCTGATCAGGGTCCAGGGGAGCTCTGGCGTGATTTTGCGCTATCAAAGCTTAGAGATGTAATGAAACAAGACCGGGAACATTAAGAAAATGCGGGTTTCTTTGCACCAAAGTTTCCAGAGATCGCAAAAAAATCGATGATTTAGGAAGCCATCTTCAAAACTGCACCATATGGAGTTGGGTGACGCCAGTTGTTGTTGTTGACATTGGTGAGTGGTTCGAGTCACAGTTCACGTGTTCGAAACCACATGGGTAGGTAATGGTAGGTAGACATCTCATTAATATTCATCTGGCTGGTGGTTTCAAACTTTCTGGCAGCGCGGGAGACAATCGAGGAACAATCGTGGTGGTTTCCAACATGTTTTATTTTTCCATAATATATGGGAATAATCACCCCAACTGACTTTCATATTTTTCAAGATGGTTAAAACCACCAACCAGTCATTAATCATAGATAAACCATAGATTAACCATAGATTAACCATAGATTAACCATAGATTAACCATAGATTAACCATAGATTAACCATAGATTAACCATAGATTAACCATA
>Ga0126342_10001707_pt1 | contig 31941 bp, 33 predicted proteins | sample Cyp1metagenome_FD_92528 | JGI IMG/M metagenome (GOLD analysis project Ga0126342, IMG submission 92528) | Coral microbial communities from Lord Howe Island, Old Settlement Bay, Australia - Cyphastrea 1 metagenome | ecosystem: Host-associated > Invertebrates > Cnidaria > Coral ...
CTAAGTCTCCGTTCGTGACTCTCGGCTTTCAATTTCCGGGAAAGGAGCAGCCACCTCCCCCAGTACTAAACTAGTACTAAAGTACATAGAACTCAGGTAGCCTAGGCTACCTTTCGTGAAAAATCTCTGACACGAACTCAGCAATCTCAGTGTTTCTAGTGTTTCTGGAGATATGGGACTCGCCTCATCCCATTCCAAAGCATGGGAGTAGGCGATCAGCGCCTGGAAAACTGGAACATATGACGCAATGACAATAGAATCAGATAATGAGACAACAATGAGACATATAAGACAAACACGAGTTTAAGACATATCAGACACATGGTCATTTAAAACATTTATATCATTTATGGTCATGCTTAGGTCCTAGGTCATGACCGGTGCCTGCTGCATGTCTCCATTGGCCGCGTGTTTCCTGCCGAGAGAAGCTGCGTAAGCTGGGAATCTTCGTTGTCGTTCGTTGCCGCGTTGCCGTTCGTCAAAAGATCAGTGAAATTTTGACAAAAATTGACAAAAATCACTCTGAATTCTGAATAAATTTGACAATAATTTGGTTCAAAAGGTCATGTAGAGTCATGTATCTGATCAAAATCTCCTCGCATTTGTCCAGATCTGATCATGTCAGATCTTCATGTCTGTAGCTGTGTCCCGTCACACTCTGCCTGGCAGCCTTGCAAGCCTCTTCGGCTGACGCATATCTCACCTTCAACGCTCCGAGCCGCTTGTAGATTCTTGTAGCACTTTTGATTATGAAGCCAAAAATCTAGAAGTGTTGCATGGCGGTCTGATCCAGAAAGGGTTTCAAGAGGGTCCCCTAAAAGTCCTGTGTATAAAGTGCATTTAAATTCATCTGACACCAACACTAAATCTGAGCGCGCCAAAAAGAAGCACAGCATCGGTTTTGCAGCAAGGGAAAAGGATTCGATGCACAAATATCATCAAGATTCATCAGATTTGCATCAAGTATGTGCGGATTCTTCTGCCACAATGAATTGCAATCGTTGCAATGGTGAGTTGGTGAGTTGCATCTTGTATCGCAGTATATCGCAGTACTCTGATCACCAAAAAACGATGAAAAACGTGTATTCAATGTGACATCCAGCCTCGAGGGTCACTCCGCGATCACCAGGGCTCCGTGAGAGGGACTGCCCACGAGCGCAGACATCACGGGATGACGACAGAAAACAACGAGAAAACAACGAGAAAACAACGAGAAAACAACGAGAAAACAACGAGAAAACAACGGAACATAACCAAACATAACCAAACATCACATGTGATCACAGATCCTGTAGATAACAACAGTTCATCATCTGTTCATCGTCTTCACAGTCACATCACTCCGTCCTCCAGAACCTCGCATGGTACCAGACGAAGGACATGTGACCGCACCTGTCAAGCGTAGTGCAGATCAAAGTAACTATTGACACTTTACGTATCCATGCGTACCATTTGGCATTTCTATTCATTTCTATTCATTTCTATTCATGTCTATTCATTTCTATCCATTTCTATTCATTTCTATTCATTTCTTGTGATGTGTAACTCCTAAATGTCCCGCACTCACCAAAAAGTTTGATCTGCACCAGCATCCGTACTTCTTCAGTTGGGTTTCGAACAACTCTGTTCCATATTGCTTTTCAGAGGGGCACTTGGCCATCACCATTCTTGACATTTCGCGCATCTTGGCGTGCCATGCACACCTAACTCCACCAGAAACTAGCGACAATTTTCAAGTCCATGAGTCCATGGTTGACACGAAATCGTCAACTCTGTATGTCCACTTATATATACAATAGTTGATATATCCCAATCAGATACAATCCCAACTATATATATATGTACATATATCCACTACCATATATCATAATATATCCCAATCAGATGCTGATATCGTGACCGCTTTCTCGGCTTGTCTTTGATATCTTTGATCATCGCTGTGCACACCTAAGGACCTGGCATTGCCAGGTGTCATGCAGCTGTTCCCAGGAACAAAACATCCTGCCGAGCTTCGAATCCCAGCGGGTCCCAGCTATCACGGTATGTCCTCGCCTCAAGTTATTTGTCTCTAGGCCTTTAGTTATCTGTTATCTTAGCCTCCTTATGCCTCCAGTGCTCTCTCTCTCTCTCTCTAATTAGCTAGTCCCCTTTTCTTCGAAAGTCATGATATGTCATCATCGTGCTGTCATTTCTTTGGATCGTTCTTGATACATCTTGATACATCTTGATACACTCAGCAAATGGAGCAAATGGAGCAAAGCAGGGCTTCCTGTGGACGTGTATCCACCCTGTGGCCGTACGCCTGGAAGGCTGTGAAAAAAGCACACCAAAGACCCTTCCAGATCCTTCCAAATCCTTCCAGCACTACAAAAAATACCAGAAACCCTGTAGCAATACCACAAAATGATACAAAATGTGGGGGTAATCGCTGCAGTCGCTCTATGTATATCTCTATGTCACTGTGATATTGTCACTGTGGAGTTGCCCTCGCAACTTGGCCTGGCTGCACCAGGCCTTAGGAAATCTGAACAAGCTTCGCAAGCAACAGGAATATTTCTAGCACTCGGGTGCTGGTTATGTGTTGGATTGTGTTGGTCTAGAGTCTAGAGATGTCTAGAGTCTAGACTGGGACTACATCAAAAAGGTAAGGAAGCAGTCACCTGCCAACCTTGGCACAAACCACTTTTTTGAGTGTTCAGACCAAGTCCAATTTGTCCGGAAGATTTACTGCCACATGGGTGGCAATATCTTGCACAACACACATATGCGACATATGCTCAGGTCTCAGACAGCTCGTTTCCAAACCCATGGCCACAGACAAATTCAAAGAAATGCCAGTCTCAGAGTCTCAGAGTCTCAGAGTCTTATCAATTACTTATTTCATCTTATTCCATTTTCTGGAGCGTCACAGCTTGATCCAAGTGCTGTTTTGAAGTGCTTGAGAGGTGGTGACTTTGTCGTTACCTTTCGATTTTCTACGTCTTTCTCGTTTCTATCGTTTCTTGTGACACTTACGTGCTCTTCAAATCTTGAGCCTGTGGCAAAAGATCCAGCTGGAGCTTTCGGCCCAGATCGGTCCAATGTATTCGGTCAATGTTCATCGCTAGAATCCAGTTTTTGGTTATTTTTGGTTCATGTTCATCCCAAAATATGCATCCATAGTTCATGAAATTCATGAATAGTTCATGAAATTCATGAAATTTTCATCCCAAAATATGCCTCTGAAATTCATGAAATTCCATGAAATTCATACGTTCATCCCAGATGGTCATCCCAGATGGTCATCCCCTTCGAGTCCCCTCGCTTTTTCGGGTCGGCTCGGCTCATGCCCAGTGGAGTGGAGCTGGACGGATCTGCCAGGAGATCAGCTTTGGTCAGAAAAATATGCCTTTCTTTGAAGATTTTTTTTGGTACCGTTTGCAGAAATGGTTGATTAACATTTAATGTTTGATTATTTTTTTTGAAATGATTTGAAAAAATTGAGTAAAAGATATTAAAAGGATCTGATTTGAAGTCATTCGAAATGTTCCAACTACGTTATCGCACCTCCCATGGCGTTGACCTCTGCATTTGCAGGACCTCAGCTTCAAACTTGGATCAAGTCCCAGCAAGTCCTTCTCAAATCTTGCCCTTCCTTCATCTTTCCCATATTTTCCCATGGTTGTGATATCAGTGTTAAAAAGTTTTTTTTGAACTACCTCCACATGTCTGCTGTCAAAGGTGCTCGCAGGAGGCCCTGATATGGAGAGCAAGTCGGATCGTTGGAGTAATAGTCAAACCAGCAAGCCTCCGGCAATCTCCACGAAGTTTAACACACATGGAATGAGACTCTGGCACGGCCAATCACAAGCAAGGATGCAACAAGATGCAACAAGATGCAACGAGATGCAACAAGATGCAACAAGATGCAACAAGTATCTGTGGGAAACTAACACCAGCAACGTGCAACCGCAAGCGGCATGGCGGCATCATTGTAGCTGAGAAGCATTCGCATGCAAGCTTTCCTGAGCAGGTCATGGACATAGCTGGACATGATAAGGACACGACACCATAACATACCATACCCTCTGGTAAACTAACATAGCTGTTGAACATCACCATTTTTAGTAGGTAAACCATCTATAATTGGGCCATTTTCAATAGCTATGTTAAATTACCAGAGGGTAACGACAATCACAGGACCGGCCCAATTTTGACAGCCAGCCTGCATTCGCTTCAGCGTGGCAGAAGGCATAGATCGCAAGCGTGACACAGCGCCAGCCACGTCGCCTGAAGGCATACCGAGAGTATGTTCGCCCAAGTGGGAAAAAACATGTCGCGTTCCAAGATGTTCCAAGCAACATGTCGCCACACAGACGAAACTGCGTGTTTTGACGCCCGTCTCACATTTACTATGCTTCCCTCATTCTGTCTCTACTTTCATAGGACAGAATAGTCTATGTCGAAGTATGGAGAGAGGGTGGGTGCGGAATTGCGTAAAATCGTCAAAGAAGTCTCGTGCTGGAGCGTGATATCTGAGGTGTCAACCCATCGGAACTTTCAAGCTGAATTCTGGCCATGGAACGAACCTCAGCAGTACTCGCAACTCAACATTACCCACCTAAAAATCGACTGACCCATGTCAATCCATTTGATGAAAACATCTTAAAGTCTGGCGTTTGGTATTCTACTGGACATGGTTTCAGGGAAAGTTTCGAGACTTGAAAACCCACAGTCCTCTTTCACAGAGAATCAGATTGCGACGAAAAGAATGGGACAATCATAGCATCAGAGAGGATGACCGGAATGCACCCTGGCACAGCCGTGACAAGACATCAATGAATGGATTTGTTCCAAAATTCGGTGTACCCTCCAAAAGCTGGACATAGCTCGAGACATCTTTCGTTGGCTGCAATAGAACAAATATAGATGAACAGTTATCATGATAGTAGTAATATAATAATGGTAATACGAAATGATGCAAATATGACTATTTATATGATTGATAAGATGATAAATGTAGTTAAAATCTCAGTTTCGAAATCTAATTACCTTCCTTATTTCACACCCCAGTGTGACAGGTGGCCCCGGGGGGCACCTGAAAAGAAAGCTTCGAAAAGGCGACCGTTGGTGAAGCCCACGCCTCAGATGTTTCGGCGTTGAAGGAGCTCTTCAGGCCATAGCAAGCCATGACATGAGGACAGGTCCTGCTGTCTTTCTACGCATTTCTATTCTTCACACATCTTCACATATCTTCACATATCTTCGCATCCTACATTTTGCATGATTTTGCATGATGCTGCATGATTGTGCGATGCTGCTTTAACTCTGGAGGTCGAGCCTTTTGGCACAAGGCAAAACTGACAATCTCCCACGCGCTTGTAGTAGTCCTGGTCGCTTGAAGGATGAGCAAATCTTATAGCATCTTTTGTCAAGCCTGTCAACCCCAGTCCAGCACAGGCGTGATGTGCGGACCAATACTTGCGTCAGGCCTAGGCGCGCCAAGAAGGCGCCAAGAAGGCGCCAAGAAGGCGCCAAGAAGGCGCCGAGTCAAAAGTGACATCGGAAGACACTGAAACAGACTGAAATTCAGACTGAAACAGAAAAACACCGAGTTTCTGCGGAACAGCCTGTGTCAACATGGTCCAAGCTGAGTATCTCAACATGCTGAGTATCGAGTTCCAAGCTCTCCAGCCATGGCTCGGATCTGACGCCGAGTTTCTGCTGCACTGACATTGAAAGGACCTGGCGCACCAAGCGAAGAGAAAAGTCGTCAAAGTCGTCTTCGTCAAATTGCAAAGGATTTGAAAATGGATTCCACAAGATTCCACAAGATTCCACAAGCACATCTTGAAAATTCAAGAAATCAATAGAAATCATGGAAATTTTGAAGCAAAGGCATGGTTTTTAATGGTTTTTAGCATTGAAGCTGCATGGCTCTATGACGCTCAAAAGACGGAACCTCCTGCATGGGTCTTTTCGTACAGTTCGTGGCGCAAGGCACCATGGAAGCCTGAAGTGCAATTCACTGCAGCGCTTCACTGCATGTTTCTGCAGGCCACGTGAAGACTCACAACTTCTTAGCTGTTGCAGATTGCATAGCTTTCAAGTCACATAGCTTTCACATTTGCTGACATGCACTGAAGCATAGTTGGATATGTATGGATATGTCCCTTCTCTTTATGTGTTTCACAAATCTCCTTGTCGCCAGGCTGAACTCTTGAACAGAATCAAAAGTATGTCTGCCATTGAACAGAATCAATTCCCATCAATTCAACAAAATTCTACTGGGAGTGGGGTGGCACATGTGGCACATGTGGCACATGTGGCACATCACCATGGCCAGCAAGATCCAGTAAGATCCAGTAAGATCCGTTGTGCCAAGGGATGCCAAGGGGCAAAAACGGTAGCGCCGCTCTTCGATTGGACGGCTCTGCTCCCGTAAGCGCTGCATGGCCCAAAGATCCGTGTGGCCAGGCACCACAGCGTCCTTCCAGCTATCGAAGCAAGTAGTACCTTGGAAAATGGGAGATGGACATGATTTCACCAGCATATGGGCGATGAATGAATAATGATGAATACTGGGTTCCCGGTATGACATGAGTCAAACTGGAGGAACCGTCTTTGTAGCAATTCGAGACATGACATGATGGTTGTCATCCTATTGATGAGAGCAGATTTGTAGAAGCATGCAAAGCTCTACGAGTTGACTTGAATGGAGAACTGAAGCACGTCAGACACAAGTCACGTGTCAAGATGGTTTTCCATTACCATCTGGTTATTTAACATAGCCATGGAAAATCACCATTGTTAATAGGTAAACCATCTATAAATGGGCCATCTATAGTATACCATGGCTATGTCAAATAACCAGAGGGTATATCTTTGGCATTCCAAGGTGCAATGTCTATATGGTCTGTATCGACGCGCATCAACCAAGGGATTGGCTTCGATTGCAAAGATCTTGGACCTTCCAACATGTGCTTCCCAGGATGGGAAGTCCCAGAACTCGTGGGCAAAGTGGAAGATGTGCTGCCTGGCCCAATTTTCACATATTTTCACTCAAAGCACAGACTGAAAGCTATCTTGAAACTTGAAACATAATTCTATGTTTTGACAAGCGTTAAACGTTTTAAATCCGTGGACCTTAGGAAGCCTTTGCCTTCCTACCTGGACGCGAGATACCATGGCACTATCTGATCCTGGCAATGGGTAAAGTCTTAGTCTTTCAGACTTCCAGACTTCCAGACTTCCTGTTCTGTTCTAAACCAGGAAGTTGGTTTTTGATCTGTTCCATTCTGTTCCCAAATTTGAAACAGCCGGGGTGGAAATGTTCTGCACCTCCTCCGATAGACGTCGAAATGCTCCAGGGACTTCACCTAGAACACCGTCAACGAATCCAAGTCGAATTTCACTGGATGATTTGGATGTGGCAGTGGCGGCAGTGCCCATGCCTTCATATCTTTCATACTTTGACGCAAAGGCAAGACTCAGTCAGCCTCTGCTATCCTTTAGTGAGAATTGACAAAGACTATGTAACAAAACATCACTGACAACTCACATACTGGATGTCTTGCTGGATATGGCTTTGTCAGGGTTGGTCCAAGGGTTGGGTACCCAAAATACCCATATTTTCTACTCACATTTTAAATTTGTTTAACTAGCCGTAACTAGCCCATGTTGATCCCTATGTTTCTACCATGTGTGGAGGCTATTTGAATCTATTTGATCCATGTTTTCCAGTCACATCCCATTGTAGCCCCATCGGCCGTCATCGCCATGGCACCAGTTCGATGTTGTGCTTGTCCAACTCCTCCGCCTCGCTGCCAGCCTTCATGTGAAGATTCCTCACGGTTAGACCAGGCCACCAGGCCTTCAGGCCACCAGGCTACCAGGCCATGCCATTTGAACATTTTGAAATGCATATCTTGATATATCTTGAAATATCTTGATATATTTTGATAAAAGAAAGGAAGACTATGGCAGATATGGACAAAATATGGAAAACTATGAGAAAAATCTGGAAGGATACTTTTCAAGTCACTGAACTAAAAGGAACTGTTTGCAGTGGCAAGTCCCGAAATCTTCTGGATGGAAACTCAACGGCGAGATCGGGAAAGGTGGCCCCTGTGTTGCACTCCAATCAGATGTTTAGGATGAGGTGCTTCTGATAAGACACTGTGTGCTTTCTGAAATTGTCAGTTCTCAATCGAAGCAGGAGACAAAACTGGGACCTTTTCTTTCTTCCTCTTTCTTCCTCTTTCTTCCTCTTTCGTCCCCCCGAAAAGTCATGGCGTTTTGAACTCTAGCTGTCGGCAAGGCTATGGCTGTTGGGCCAAATTCCCACAGCCATGAGCCTTCAACTGAGGCTTTGAGGCTTTGTTTTTCCAAGGAATCAAGAGAATCAGGGAATAGATGGGAAGAGGAAAAGAATGTAAAACAATCTTAAAAATTAAACATGAATGAAACTTATTTTGTAAGTCATATTCATATATATATATATATATTAATATATTATATATTCATATACATGAATCATTGAAAATGAATTACGGAAAGGGGCTGGAAGCAGAAGGAGTAGAAGGGCACGTAGAAAAAGTCGGCGTCGTCCGGCGACTCGGTGCGACAGCGACTCCGCAGCAACCAGCGATGGAGCAACGTCTCGGAGCCCTCCATGCCCGCGGCGCAGGTCAGCAGAGGACTGGCATACTCCGGCTTCGTCGTATAAACAAAGAACCAAGGATGGCCTAGCGGCGCCACAAAACATGGATCCAAAAAACCAAGCACAAAACAACACAGAAAAGTTGCATCACTTCACAAAGCAGGCCACACATTTTGCAAAACCTCTATTACCTCAGACATCCACCATGTGTTAGACTGGTTGGACTGGCAGATGTTTTTCGTTCCTGGACCGCCTTTGGATGTGGAGAACTCAATGCAGGCATGCCAGTCACCCATGCCATGTTACCGTTGCGGGTTTCTGTCACTCTGCACAATGCCTGGCTGAGTGCAAATCTCTGCGTCCACAGATGGATCCAAACCCAGCAGCTTGGGAGCAGCGTTGTGCAGGGTGAAATTCACCGACCAACCTCAAAGATGCGCACCACATGCATCTGTTCCATGTGAATCGGCAGATCCTATCGTTTCCCGTTCGGATTCTGCTCGAATTCTCACAGTCTGCGTCTCTAGTACATGTATACCGCCACCTACTATGGTCACACCCGGCCCTGGGGAACCTCTAGTCCTAGAGGTGGGAATTGGCTGAATTTTCCAGAAGACATTTGCATCCATGCAAGTGTTGGGTAGTGTCCGTTTTTGCTGCCTTTGGCATCTTCTTTGCTCACGTCCAACAGAACAAACAACTGTAATTGCCTGATTCTAGACTCTCCAAACTCTGAACATTGAAAAGACATATCAAAATGAATCAACATTTTATCAAAATGGATCAAACATCTCACAGTTTACATTTCAGCAGCTTTTCAACCTACTTTCGCCCATCTTTCGCCCATCCTTCAGAGTTTTCCGAGTTCCCATCCCTGGGACCCCTGGGACCTTCGGAGCCGTCCGCGTGCCGCGCCACGTCCTTGGCGCTGTGCCACAGCTCCAGCGCGGCCGCCTCGCCATCGTCGCGGTCCACGTAGGGCAAGACGTGCAGCAGCACCGAGGCCACGCCTCACCCGGGGCACAACCCGAAACGCTGCACCGGGAAACCACGGTTGAACCCCCAGCCTTAGGCGGGGTTAAACCCACGGATACTCCTGAAACTCCTGAAACATCATAAAACATAAGAAATACATGAGACACATCAGAAACACATGCAATGCATCAAACACTTGCATCACAATGTCACAACTTTTCCAGGTATGCCAACAGTTTGCAGCCATGATGGTTGCATGTGTGTGATCGTGTGTGATCGTGTGTGATCGTGTGTACCTGCACAGCATGTAATCCAGGCATGTTTTTTAGTTGAACTGGGCATAGCTGTGTCATGGCATAGCTACGCTAGAATTCCGAGACGAAATGTTCGAAATGGTCGCTGGTGATGTGGAAATCGCATCTCATCTTGCTCTGACTGCACCCTTTCGGTTATATCTTGGACTAAAAGAGCATCCGTTTTGCCAGATTGATGAATAGCAAAACGTGCACACAAAACGCCGTGCTTGATGTGATCACAATGTGTAATCTGTTTTGGCCATGGCCATGTTGGCCATGGCTAAACAATGCGTTCAACTAATCTTGTTCTCTTCGAAGTTCACACAACGGATGCCCGACATATCCCGTCATCATCATGGCGGCCATGGCGCCTGAGGCACATTTCGCCAGGTTTTGTGGCTGGAGCTGGCGAGGAGATCTCGGAGATCCCCAAGACTTGTAGAGATTGTACAGCATTTCCCGCCCCTCGCGGGGCAAAGGATTCACCGCCTGGACACTGCACTGGACACTGGGCTGGACACTGGGCTGGACACGAATGGATGACATGAAATTGAGGAATTGAGGTGAAGCTCCATGTCGAGAATAGTCCCGAGGAATATCAGGGCTGATCATGCTGATCCTGAGATATCCTGAGATATCCTGAGATATCCTGAGGCTGTAGCTGAAACCTCATCCAAATATTTCACGTAGTCCCAGGTTCCTTGATCTTCTGAACAGTCCAAGCCCTGTGTGCCGTACCTCCAGACATCTCCAGACATAGCATGAGACATAGCATGATGCATCCAGCACACAACCCCTTCAAAAGGCTTCAAAGGTATAGACAAAAAAGCGGGAGCATGAATATCTTCAGATATTCTTGAGATAACTTGTGAGGACTCCGACAAGGGTGGCAATGAACTGGCAAGATGACTAACCCTATGCTAAGCGCTGTTCATGGTAAAACATCTGCACTGACGATGTACATTCACGGGAACCTTTCTCTACTGCCACCTTCCGAAGTTTGATTGTATAGGGTTTCTTCAGGGCTATGTAGGGTTTGTCTAGGGTTTCTTTAGGGTTTCTTTAGGGTTTCTTTAAGGTTTCTTTGGGGGTTCTTCAAGGTTTCCTTAAGGCTAATTTAGGCTTGATGTGGCCGTTCTTTAGGTTTCTGCGCGGCTTAGGTACCCGCAGCACTTTGCAGCATTCTGGCCGCAGAGGGTTCACAGGGACATCGCAACTGACCTAGAGCCATCTTGTTAGACCTTCTGCAGCGAAACCACAAAGTACTGTGAGGTAACCGCTGTGCGAAAGGTAGTTTTTGAGCATAGGACCTCAGAGAAGAAGTAGCTGGGAGAGGTAGCGATGAGGTGGCTCAGTGAAGAAGTACAGCAGTGAAGATGTAGCTTAGAGAAGACTTGGCTTAGGGAATGGGTGGCTCTTTCATTCATTGATTCATTATGATTCATTCCTTTTTTGTTTGTTTCATTTCATTTCATTTCATTTCATTTGCTTCTCCCTACGTCATCCTACATCCCTACGGTTTAATGTCTCTCCGTGCACGGGCGCACACGACCGCCAAGAAGGAAAGCGACAGCATCTCACGTCTCCCATGGTGTGCCACCAAAATCAGGTCTAGCAGCCCTGATGCGCCAAAGCTGGCGTCAATGCTTGGTCAAGGCTTGGTCAAAACATGTCAAAACATGTCAAAACATGTCAACTTGGTTAATTGATGTCAATTGATGTGAAATAGTGGAAATTGGTGTTAGTAACTGTTAATTGATGTTTATTGCCTCAAAGTTTTGACGCTGCCAAAAGCTCTAAGAGCCAAGTTTTGCTTTGCATCTTCGTTTTCAACACTCCTCTACTTGAACGCAGGAGCATTTGATAGCATTTGGCTGTTTACAGCATCGTTTTCAAACTCCTCTGCCTTACTGAAGCCTTACTGCTATCCCACTTAGTCCCAGTTTGGGCATTTGTTTTCAGCTGTACGTCGAATGTTTCGTAGTTCGTTTGGTCCCACGTATGTCCAAGGATTGAAGCCAAACAGCTAAGATCAGGTTGGAACAAAATAAACATGTTTGGGGCAAAACGGAGGAATTACACGGATTCAGCATATCTTATTGTTGGTAAAAAAAAGTGAAATTGTCTCTGAGTTTTTTATATATTGCTTCAATGATGATCAATGTTTTGTTTGACCAGCCTCCGTCCCACAACAAACACTGCTTTGAGCAATCATGTTTTGAGTTCGGCCAAGCAATCTGAAGGTCCCGGAATGCGAAGCACCCTGCGCTTCAGAGGTGACTGGCGTTCAAACGATTTGGAAACGCCAATTTTGGCATTGCTGAATTGGAACCTATTGGTCTTGCAATGCCGTGAATTCCAAAACTGGGAGCTTCGCTCTCAATAGAGGAAGGCTTCGCAACTCTGCGATCTGCTACAGACTGTCATATCTGAGACATATCTGTCATATGTTTGATCATCTGGGAATGTCTGAGCCGTCTGCCTCGTGGTGCATTAGAATTGCTCTGAAAACGCGCTTAGATGTGCTTAGCAGGCCTTGTGATCAAGGAAAAACAAGTTAAGTTGGATAGACCGCAAGCAACAGCAAAATGATGTGCTTGAACAAATCTGGCATCAACACCACTCTGTGACACTTTGACTGATCATGACCAGTCAAATGTTGCATCCAAGGTGCTACCTCAAAGCTTGGATTTGTTGCCCTGATCAAGATGGTTTTTTTCTGCAGGCAGAAAACTCAGGAGTTACATCACCACAAGATGACGGCATTGGAAACTGCAACCTTGCTGCAAACTATTTCAATACCAGATCAAATGCTTGCACAGTCCACCATTGTATCTTAGAGATGAGGGAATTGAAAACAAGAGCAAATCAAAGCCATCAATTACAGATTTTCTGGCCTGGCGAATAGCCAAATCCAGCAGAATCTCCTGACACGATTTCTCCAAATTGCGCTGTCCAGTGACCTCCAGTGACCTCCAGTCACTTCCCGAGTCACCTCCTGCGCTCCTCGCTTCCACCAGGGATTGCGTAGGCGCCCACATCTCGGTAGAGCCTCTCTGCCTTGGCGATGCGATGCGATGCCATGCGATGCCACCAGGGAAACGAAGTGATTCGCACGGAGGATATGGAGAATCAATAGATTTCAATAGATTTCAATAGATCAGACCAGAAAACTGGACAGCAGAGGCTCGCACATTTGCTGTCTCAAGAAAGCCAAGATCCAAAAAGTTTCAAAGACTTCGAAACAATGATAAACATGTGGGTTAATCATGGTTAATCATGGTTTTAATCATGGTTCATCATGGTTATATAATCTAACTCATCTATAGCTCATCTATAGTTCATCTAACGCATCTGACATCAAGCGATCCGATGGTAACCACACCTTCTCTCCCAGGCCGGATCGAGTGTAGGCGTTGCCTCCAAAGATCTGGCGCGCCTCGGCGACACCGTAACGACATGTCACAGAGAATCACAAAGAATCACAAAGAATCACAGTAGAGACATCTATATAAAGATATGTAAAGACATCAGCATGCTTCAAAATCAAAGAATCGAGACAATCTAAGAAGGATCCAGCCCAAAACTGCCAAAATCACACGTTTTCCATGGTGTTTTCCGTTTTTTGCCTCGATTTTTTCGTCGGTTTTTCTTCGGTTCCTGTGGAGTCTCTCCCGCCTCACGGGCGCAGTACTCAAAGACCTTGGAGGAATGAGCCTGGCGCCGCAAACATTATCAACATCGATCAACATCGATCAACATCGATCAAGGTTGAAAACCGTTGAAAACCCTCAGGAGCTGACTATTGGTTCAAATTGGTTGAAAACGGGTTTTTCAAAGTGGGAATCTCTCAAATCTTTCGACATCTTTCAATATCTCCAAAGACAAGTTAGAAATGCCGAATTTGGAAGCGGTTTCGTTTTTCATGGTTTTCGGTGGGAGGTCTCTGCTCGCCTTCATCAGTGCGATGGGGCCGCCGAGGGTGGTCATGGCCTGCACAAAGGCATCACAAACCATCCCCTTCGTCCCCTTCGTCCTTCGTGTTGCAAAGCAGTTTGTTTGGGAAAAAGATGCAGAACGACACTATCTTTGGAAAAGGATATTTAAAAATGTAATGTAAAAAGATAGAAGAAGATATACAAAGGGATTTCAAACTCACACCGTCACGCCGACAGCATCGCCTGGTCCTTGGGCATCCTGCAAAAATGCTGCTCCCAGCAAAGGAAAAGGATGGAAAAAGGATGGAAAAGGATGGGAAACGGCAAGAATGGGCCAGAAAAATCTCAATTCATTGCACGGCTCTCTGTTTCATGTCTCCACTTTCTACAGACTCCTTCGATTCTCGTGGCAAAACTTATCTCCGGGTCATACGGGTCATACCGAGATAAGTGTATTTCGTACCGTGGGTCTTGTCGTAGCTGTCGTAGCTGTCGTAAGGCCGTGACTTGCAGAGCTGAAAGGTCAAGTTCTCCAACCAGTGATGGATTCCCTCGACCTGGTCTCAGCGTGACGTGCTACGTGCCCGTGGACCACGTCATGACACGTCGATATGTGATGATATGTGATGATATGTTAAGGAGCACTTCACATTATGACATCAACGTTTGAAACGGCGAGTAACGGCACAGCAAGTCTCCTTTCTCATCTTTCTCTACGGAAACATCAGACATCATCAGACGTCTGTTTCTAATGGGTTTCTGTATGCTACAATCATATCAATAATTATATATATCGAGAAGCAACTTCATGTTCCCCAAGGTTCCCCATGTTTTCGACTGATTTCCTACTGACTTTTGTCGACTGTTTCCCATTTCTTCCCATTTCTTCCGACCGGACGCCTGCCGAGTCATCTCCGCGAGCTTCCAGCGGATCACTGGATGCTCAATGAGTTTCTTCCTGGCGGTGGCATATATGGCATATGGATGGCATGTGACCACTTTCACGGGGAGAATGACCAAACAGGCGAAGGAGCTCTTCGAATGGTTCTGAAAGCTGTGCTTTGACAGCAAAGATTCTGAAGGAAAAACATGCTGCATGAACAGACTCTGCTGTGACAGCGGAAGAGGGAGGGGAACGTGAAGCGGTTGTGAGTAGTGGAATTGGTGCTTTCATGCTGCCATGTTCAATCAAACATTTCAACTAGCCGGCCAGGCCCAAAAGTGGATCGCTTGTTCGCAAATTCCCACGAACTCAGCGAAAACGCCACGATACACACAGCACTTTGACATGTCTTGGGTTTACGCAGCTGCCCGGCTACCCGGCTCAACAAGCGTTCCCAATCTTGGGTAAGTTCTGCATTTCTTCCCTCGATACCCTGCTCGCTGAAAGCGAAATGGTTCTTACTTGTACGCAGCTGCGCTAGTACGCAACTCCACTTCTGGCGTTTCTTGCGAAATGTGCATCTGGCGCAAACAAAAAAACGAATATCATCGAACATCATCGAACATCCCTAGATCGGTGTTTGTGGGCAGCCTTCCTGCACCGCACCTGTGAAGTTGTAATGGTGTTGGGCTGCGGAGGACTTTGAGAATCACATGCTGTCACAGTGGAAGTTGATTGGTTTGGGACACGAATCGACGAAGGCTTAATGCTTAATTTGCTTAATTTGCTTAATGCACTCGATTTAAATGACTAAAATGCACCGGTCCCCTCACTCTAAGGTGGATGCAATATCCCCTCTTAGTTCATATCGTGGGGTCATCATGTCAAAAATGTGGTCGATTTTGTACAAGGGAGAATTGGGTCTGATCCGCTACAGCGACTGCATTGATTTCAGGATGCCAACAGCTTCGCATGAAACTGACCAAACCTCGCGCATCACACTTCCTCACGCTTCATCATATGCTTATTATATGCTTCATATGACTCGTATCACTTCATATCACTTCATATCACTTCATATCACTTCAACGAACAAAGCCGCCATAGAAAGCCGCCATAGATGGCGCCAAAGCCGAGGTCGTGCCGGCGTGCCGTGTGTCACTCAAGGCACTCAAGTCACTGGAGTTCGTGTCCGAGTTCGTGTCCGAGGCCGCAGCTCTTCGATCAAGCATCGACTGAGTCGGCTGGCCTACGGACGTCTTAAAACGGTCATGTGACGGTCAAACATGTGGAGGTTTCCATGGGGGTACTCGGGTACCATTAAAATGGATGGTTATGGATGGTTTATAGTGGAAGATACCGTAAGATACCATGAAAATGGATTTGGGAGTACCCTTGACAATGAATGTGTCACAGACATGGCATGCTCTGAGGACATCATATGACATCTTCTCAACTCAACAAACTCCTGATGAATCATGATGATATTATGATGATATTATGATGATTCACATGCTATCGCGTCCATTTATGAAGTGTGATGAAACGTCCATTGAATCATTCTGTTGCTGGCTCCTGCACCACGAAGCCCCAGCGCTCGTGGTTGAAATTCTTCATGATGACACCAAAGCCCTCATTCTCCTCCCACACCATCCACAGCGGGATTCTACATGATTCTACGATACTGCCGGTCTTACTCGATCTTACTCGATCTTACGATACCAGCTGGTGAGCTGGTTAGTTACTGAAAGGATTGAACGAATCGAATGTTTACAACATGCAAATGACAGATATGACAGATATGACAGTTACATCAGTTACTGTTACAAGGACGTCATCCCCGCTGGTCAAACTCTGAGACCCAGAGGCACCTTCTTTGAAATGGAAATATGATGAAATATGTCGTGTCCAGATGTGGAATCTTCAGAATTGACAGAATCACCCAGGTGAATCACAGACTCTCATTATCTCTCATTTGTCTCGCTCTCTTGGAACATCTTGGAACATTGCCAAACATTGCCAAACATTGCCAAACATTGATCTGCTCAAACTGCTCCTTGCCAATGAGGTTTTTCGCAGGCACCTTAACCTCAGTGCGGCAACTGTAAGTTGTTCAACTTCGCACCAAACGGATCCAAACGGTATCCCAACGGTATCCTCATTGCTGAGATCCTTGGCCGAATCAAATTCCACATAGGTTGTGCCACTTGGCCAAACCTCAGGATACGTCAAACAGATGTCAAGACGTAAGCAGGAAAGAGATGGAAAGAGATGGAAAGAGATGGAAAGAGATGCAAGAAACGGATAGAAACGGAACAAAAACGAATGGCGCATGATCTGCATCTCTGTTTCCATTTCTGTATCTTCTGCCAAGGTTGCCAAGGTCTCGACACCTTGGCAGTCCATCCTCTTCGTTGTGATCCTCTCAGTGGAAATCTACGAAAGGAAGATTAATAAAGGAAGATGCAGAAGATTATATAACTACAGATGAAGTATAGTGATAGTGATTACATGTGATTACCACGATTCGATACAAAGAGTTCGTTGATTTGGGCATCGATTTCTCACTGCAGGGCAGTCCCGGGGCCCTTCTCCAAAAGAAGCATCGAGACTCCGCGCATACCCTCGGTCACCGGTGATTCAGATGGCTTTCAGATGGCTTTCAGATGGCTTCAGGACGAAAAATCATCGATTTCCCACGGAGTTCCATGGAGTTTCTCCGATTCGGGCGCTGCATTTGTGGAGTCGGCTGTCGACATCTGTCGACTTTCGCTGTGGCTGCGACTGGGCCACCAGTGCGCACTGCACAAGTAAAGTAGTCGGAGAAGATCTGAAGCGAAACATCGGGCAAACCACTGCATGATGACTCATGATGACTCATGATGACTCATGATGACTCATGTGCATGATAAACACATATACAAATAATATACATGAAACTGCATGAATTTGTGAATGTGTTTCTCCTGGAGGCAAGAAATGATTTGTCTGTGTTCAGTTTGTAGACATCTGAGAGGCTGACGCCATTTGTGATCCATTTCTTGTTTCCATCGACAATGTAAAAGTCACCATCCTTCTTAGCCACTGTCCTGCAAACTTTGGAAAGTGCAAGGATTATCAAGGATTATCAAGGATCTGTTTTCGCAAACTTTGAAAGACTGGACTCTGGACAAACTTGATTGCCAAATTGCGCAAGAGTTCAAAACATCGAAAATCGGGCATCGGCGCACTTGATGGCAGCCACATCACTTCCAGCGTTCGGCTCTGTGATGTTCAAGGAGATGATTTTTTTCCTGGCATCATTCTGTCAGAAGAACACCAGGAAAAACGCTTTTCAGGGCAAAATGGAAGTGCAGCGGCAACCACTGCAACCCAACATGGGCTGACAGACATGAAAACTGCTTCACATATCAGATTGCTCTAGATATCAGACTGAAGAGATACAACAATTTGGAGCAAACCCGCAGCATTGGGCCACTTGGGCCACTTGGGCCACTTGGGCCACTTGGTTTCTTTCAAAGAAAGTCAGGAGCGCCCCATGAGGCAGTCCGGGGCCTTAAAACAAAACATATAGTCAATTATAGTCACAGAAAACATCCTCAGCAAAAGAGCTGACAAATCCAAGTGGCTCGAGCCTGACATGTTCAGATGTACCGAGGTCGTGGCCACGCGTTTCTTCATCTCGTCCGAACCGAAGTTCAGCACCGGTGGAAGACCGATCTGCAGCCCCTTGCAGACACACACGTGAGAGCAACGCGAGAGCAACGTGAGCGGATAGCAATGGTGCAAAAAAAATTGTACATCACCAGCCATTTCACGAATTTTCAGTGATCAGGTGTCAGATTTCCATGATATTCCATGATATCATATTCATTCATATTCCATCTAGTTTAATGGTTGTAGAGTTTTGTTGAGGTCACTCATGTCAGTGACTTTTGTTGAGGTCTGTTGAATTTTGAAACGCCCATCCCATCCCCCCAGCTTCGCTCCTCGATGAGTCCCCACAGGACTCCGCCGCTTCCGCATCTTCCGCAACAGCGCATCACGGAAATCCACACAGCACGTAAATAAGCAGATGATAGGCAGATAAGAAATGATGAGAACAGATAGGACTCCAAGTTTCACTACTGTTTTAGCTTCTTGTTTGTCTTTGTGTTTGAGATGTACCATGTTGATCATTGTTGATCATTGTTGCATTGGTGTGTCACAATGCCTGGCGAGCTCATCCACAAAGATCAGCTCATGGAAGTAATCCAAATCCTGAGACAAGGTGTCAAGGTCAAGTGCAAGATCTGCTGGTCTCTTCAGATTTTCAGGACATGTTTTCATCATGTTTCATCAACATATATAACATATATCAACATATATCAGTCATATATCAACATCAACATCAACATATATCAGTCATATATCAACATCAACATCAACATATATCAGTCATATATTATGTCAACAAATATTCTATATATATATATATATATATCCAATATATATATATGATATGATATACATATATATATATATTATATATATATATCCATATATCAACATAGATATCTGTTCGACTTCCGTCCTCAGGGGCATCGTAGGGCACCAGGTCAAAGGCACCGGAGTGGGCGCCCACCACAATAGGCAAAAGCCCAGCCTGCCCAGGGCTGCCGAGGACTGCTGAGGGCTGTGACAGGTCTCGGCCCATTTGATGTGTCAATTGTTGTCAGTTGTCAGGTCTCTCAATTGCCCATTTACGAACCAATTTAAGAACCAATCGCAGGCCTCAAACCTTCCTACATCAATCTACCATCCTTGTCGTTGTCTCAACTGGCGCTTACAAGGTGCACCTCTGCACACTGGATGTAAGTCTCCTTGGGCACTGCCTTGTTCACCTCACAACTTCGACAACTTCGGAGGTGTGAATCCAAGTCGATTCCCTGCGAATGTCCAGAGATGTCCAGAGATGTCCAGAGACTAGCTATAATGGTTATTGGGAGGATTACCCTCTGGTAAACTGTCACATAACTATGGCAAATCACATTTTTTAATGGAAAAATCCACAATTTCAGTAGGGATAATGTCTGCTGCAGTCTGCAGACATCTCACAGCGCACAGTCTGCACCTCCCACTGGCTGACGAAGGGAATGATGTGTTCGTCCACAAAAGCTCGGCATCGCTTTCGCCAGGCCTGGACGACACAGTTGTCACAGTTGTCACATCGACACGGCGACACAGCATCATGATGCATCATGTACCCTCTAGTAAACTAACATAGCTATTGAACATGGCCATTTATAGTGAGTTTTCCCATTAAAAATGGTGATTTTCCATAGCTATGTTAAATTACCAGAGGGTAAGCTGCCTAGTTCTGTGCAGTTCGATCCAAACGCTTGAAAATGCCTTTTTTTATCATGTGTTTTCATAGTTTCAAATTACAAACGTCACAAATTGAAATTCCCCACAAGCAGGAAAATCGGGAAATAAATGGAAATCAGTTTTTGAAGGTTCTGGGAGTACATAAACGACATAGGAACTGAAATAAAATGATGCGACGCACTGGAGCTAGACCAAGTGCAAGCTGCCATAAGCTGCCTTATGGGTCTCCTTGTAGTAGGCGCTGTGGTAGGCCTCAAACATGAACATCATGAAGACAACATGATCACAACAATCCAATCTCCAACACTGCACCAACAGTAAAACAAGTGAAAAAGGATCGACTTTTTGCAGCAAACACTGAGCAAACACTGCGCAAACAGTGCGGTTTCTCTGAGGTTTCTGGCACCGTTGTACCAATTGGGGTCGCCATAGGGGTTGCCAAGGCCGAAGGTCTCTGGGGCGCTCATGGTTTGAGAACCGGTAACCTGTGCGGAGAGCTGATCAAAATCATCAAAATCATCAGACTTCCCAGATTTCCTCCAGATTTCCCACCTGAGATCGGATGTGAGGCTGCGGAAGCTGCGGAAGCTTGAACCCTTTGAAACTGCACGGGTTGTCAAAGGTTCACAAAGGTTCACAAAGGTTCACTGGGTTCACTACATGCACCTCGATTGTCGAGCCATGTACCATGTGTAGAACGTCTTTTTTGCGTCCCGTGAACAAGGCCCTGTCCTTTCTGCCATCCTTACCCAATGCTAGGCCTGATTTCTAGTCTTTGGCAGTGCTACAACCAGTTCTAGACTTTGTGTAGGTGTTTAAACTGTTTAAACATGTTGCTGTCAGTACCAAAAAAGGCTTTTGGACACTCGCAGCTCAGCAAAGGCTCTCTCTGTAACACTGTACAGCTTTGCTTTGCACTCTCGGTCTTCGACCAACGCTAGGAAAAAAACCGACTCCATCCGTGACTGCAAAGAGCGGCCAAAGAGCCAGGATTTTTGCATTTCTTCGTTTCAACTTTTCTCATTTCTTCGCCTTTTTGTTCTGAGCCTTGATGAAGTTGTCCAAGGTCGTGCAGCATTTCCTCAGCAACCGAGCGGGCAAGCACCCTGCGCACCAACTTGAACAATACATGTCGAATATATGTCGACATATCCAAAGGAGTTGTGAAGTCGGCGTGCGGAAAACGCATAATCTATACTTTATCCGCTTAAAACGTTCTGACAAATTGACACCAAAAATGGTTGTTTCAGTCTGGCATCTTAAAGTTTGCCTCTTTAGGTAGCTGGACCAAAGGCGCAAGTGCACTCTTCACGCGCTCCTGACGGTCGAAGATGGTCGAAGACACATGAGACACATGAGACATATGAGACACATGAGACACATGAGACACATCCTAGAATCTCTGTGCAGAAAATGGACCCATGAAGGAAGCCGTCTCTCTCCAATGGGCCGGTGAAAACAAAGTTGCCTTGAATCATATTTAAGTCATATTTGTCATGACTTCTCATTGTGCTTGATCATCTTGATCATAGTCATAGGAGTCAAAGTCATGACAGTCATATATAGTCATGGTCATGATATGTCATGATGTCAGCAGGGCCCCAAGGCACAGGTTTCATCCTGTGCCGCTGGCTTGAACGCCGAGGGATGAAGTTCTTTGCTTCCGAAGGCTTTCGTCACCTCCGGCAACGAAGCATAGTCTTTGTCCTGATCCAAATCGAACAAAGATCCAAAGATCATCAAAGATCCACAGCTAAAAGATGCTAAAAGCAGATCTCTCGCACAATTCTGGCACATCATTTTGCAACATGCCCAGCATCGTCTTGCATTTCTCAGTATGGTTTATCTGTTCTCTTGGTCCCTCTTGGTTGTCATTTTTCACTCCAAGCTTCTCCCCCATGTTCCGCTTTCTGCCGCACTTCCAAGAGGGGTCGACTAGTATCCTCAGCATCAGTGGGTCAAGCACATTCCAGGGCTCATTATAGCTGAAAAAAGGGCCAGGAAGGCCTGGCCTAACCATGCCTAACCCCCTTTAGCTGAACATGAGCTCATTTGCCATTTGGCTCCGTAAAAAAGAGAATCCGAATATGTCCGAATATTCGCAAGGATAAAATGCACAAAAAACAAAAATCCCAGAAGAACGAGAAGAGAGGGACAAGTTGGACAGTCGTTGGTGTACCACCCGCAGCAACAGCAGTTGGAACATCCTGCAACGGCCTGGGTCAAGGCACCAAGAGCTCACAGGACAGGACCAAGTCGAGCAAATCCATCAATGGATTGTTGGCCAGCTCCCCCTCCAAACAGTAACATTTCTTCATCTTACCTGCCAGTTGTGACCAAATGAGGGTGATTTCTGTAGAAAACAGAGATGCACGAAAAAAATATCCTACCAGCAGAAGGCTTTGGGAACATGGAAGATGATGGAAGATGCAAGAACCAGAGAAATTGACAGGGTTTATCTCCAAGATGCAGCCAGATCGGAATTAAACATGTCATCACTATGTCTGAGTCATGAGGCTGTTCCATATGCTCTCGCCCTCTCCAAGGACCAAAGAGATGGAAGCATCTGACTTCTTTTTCTCCACATCAACAGATGGAACGCAGACCTGGCGAACTGACTCAGGAAGCTAAGGAAGCAAACGGAGTGCAAACGGTGCTACTTGATGCTACTTGGACGTGTTCGGCTCCCAAAAAAAGTACGGGTCCAAACCACCTTTTAACAAAACACCGGTTGCTCCCACCTCGGTGTTTGCGAAATTCTCCTGTCGAGAAAAGCTTGGAGTTTGGAGCGGCAAACAACGCAGCATCTAACGTGCATCATGGTTTTGTATGCTGTCCGGAAAACTGAAGATAATGATGATCTTTGAATATGTTGAATCTTAGCTGCTTATTCTTTTTTATTCCAACAATATGCCAATGGTCCTTTAAGTACTGCATCCCCAAAGTGTGGTAGCGTTCGCAGTTCTCGTCGGAGTAAATGGTAACTTCTTTGACTCCACGACAGAGTGCCAGCGTGTCAGCCACATGCATCAAGGTTGCCTGAAGAATTTTGTGGCCACACATGACATCGCCAAGTCATGCCAAAAATCGACCAAAAATCATGCCAAAATTCTACCAAAATGAATCATGCCAAACAAGTTTTCAGATGTGTTTTGAGCATTCGGCCTTCTCAAGCCAATGGATGCAAAGTCGTGGGCGATGAAAATTGAAACAATACACGTCGATACACGTCGTTTCTTTTGCCAAGTCACAACAACCTGACCACTTTCGGTCAAGCTCTCTCCAGCTGGGAGGTGATTGGCAACCTGCAACAGGGGACTTCACCATTGGATAATGATAGAATCTGATAGAATGATAGAATTCCTGGAATTCCTGTGTCAAGTTCAATTTCAAAGGATTTAATCCAGCTGAGTCCAGCTGTGTCAAGCTGTGCAGCATCGGCCTCCTCAAGACCAATGACCGGCTCCTCTCCCTTCGCAGTGAGGCGCTTCTTTCGTCCCGCGTCAATGACACTGATCCTGAGCCAAGCTGGAAAACTATGAATTCAATGACGACAAGAACAACAAGATATACATATTATATTATATAATATAGTATATATATATTAAGGTATAACAAGATATTATATGTATATGTATATGTAACAAGATATAACATGATGTAACTTAAGGTAGAACAAATTCTGGCCAAGTTGAGAAAATGAGGAATTTCACCGGCTCCGAGGGTCCAGTACATGTTGGGATTGCGCAAGATCTCCTCGGACTGCAGTTTCACCTCGCCGAATCAGGGCTCAGCAGCACTTTCTGCGTTCAAACTTGGCCCCAAAAAAAAAACGTCTTCAGAAGTAGCCTCTGGGAAACTAACAGTTTGCTATGGAAAATCACCATGTTGAATGGGTAAATCATGGTAAATCCACTATAAATGGCCATTTCCAATAGCTTTTTGTATGTTTACCAGAGGGTAAACGATCTTTGGAGATGTTTGGGGCAAAAAAACACTGGTCGTTGCAAGGCTTTTACGGACTCAGCTGACTCAACGCAGATTCTGAGGAATCCGCCTCGATGTCCAGTTTCACAGCTTTGGCCAAGGCTTTTACGGACTCAGCCAGGATGCCATAGTACGCAGCGATGGCCTCTCACCACGAAGATCCACGTGAGACAAAAAAGAAACACAGTTCTGGACTTCTGGACCAGTACAAAACATTCTAAAACGGGTAGGAAAAACATGGAAAGACTATTGAAATCTGGGTTGTTCTTCTGTTTCTACTGCTTCCCACGTCGTGGAATGACCAACTCGCTGAGTGTTACAACTAGCTGCCGTAGCTTTTTCCAAACGGCGGCACGGCGGTGGCATCGCCTTGAGATCACCGTTCATCTTGTCCAAAGCTAAGCATGACCAGTCTTCGCACCAAAGCACCAACTTCGCACCAGGCTTCCTGTGCTGCGTCGAAGAGCCCCCTCTAAAAATGTCGTTCAAGTACCTCTACTATCAGCTTTGATGGAAATGGCTAGATTTGCTTTCACACCCGAAGTTCGATGAAATTCAAACGAAGAAATCTGCCAAAAACGAGTTGTTTCAGTCTTTTTTTTCAAAAACATCCCAAGAGTCCCATGATCATCATTATCTTCCCACAATTCCCAGCATGTTATCATCTTTTCTGATGTGTTCATCTGTTCTTACCATTTTTGATGATTTTTTGATGATTTTTTCATCCTACCATTTTCCCATATTTTCCCGGAAATGCTCCGAGGTCCGTCCGAGGTCCGTCCGAGGTCCTTCCGCGCACCAAGGCCCTGAGCGCCGACAGCGTGGCTTCGGCGGTGACCGCACAGGCGCCATCGGGCCGCGGGGCGAAGACCACCGCCACGGCCGTGCCCGTCTCCTTCGAGTATGTTCCACATATAGTTCACATGTTCCGACATAGTTTCTGTTGATTCTGTTGATTCTGTTGACAGTTAGATGTTCTGTTGAAATTTGCAGATCATTGGACTCATTGAAGTGTCATGAACTCATTGGAAGTCTTTTGACTCAGACTTTCATCGGACTCGACTCGTCTCACAGGCCGTAGCGAACCCATCTCCCCATCTCCCCATCTCCCCATCCAAGGCACAGAGAAGACCTGCAAGCTCCGCAACGGGGATGCCTTCACCTCAAGCACTCAACGGTGCGAAGCGCTCAAGGTCAAGGTACTTAGGTTCTTAGAAGTTCTCAGGCACAACAACACTATAGCACTATAGCACTATAGCGCTATAGACATACCAAGACATACTACTGATTTACTACTGTAGCACTAAAAGAAGCCTCGTAGCTCAAAAAAAAATGACGCAAGGCTCAGGTTTTTTTTCCCCAAGACAAGCTTCGACGCCAGAGTCTTTGTCACGCTGAACCTCCGCTTTGTGCTGTTCCACAAGAGCCACCAAATCTCTCGCCTCCTTGTCCTGCAAGGTGCAACCGTCCTTATTCGATGTCCCTGATGTCCCATCGATGTCCCCTTGTTATCGTTGTTATCGTTGAAGGATGTTAAAGGATGTTGGATGTGAAAAGGTCCTCTGCGAAGTGCTTTCGGCATCCTGCCATGATCTCGTTCCTCGTGTTTGACATAGCGTTTGACAACCCCTGATCTGGTAGAACAACATAGAACAACTCTAGGGGTGTTGAGATGTACTGAGAGGTGAGAAGATGGGAGTCATCCGAGAACTTTCCTCCCCACATTCGAAAATGTCCAACTGATCGCTACGACTCGTGCGAGGTGGGCACAAAGTTCGGCCCGGTAGACCGACGGTAGATCCCAGTAGTCAGTGATAATCAGTCCATGTGGCTTTCTCCGAGGTGCAGTCTTTCAATGCAGGCCTCTTTGAGTCCTTTCTCTGTGATCTTTCCTTCAATAAAATCTTTTTCCAAACTATCAGCCTGGCTGGGAAAAGCTTTCAGGGCTCGAGGGGCCGAAAAAGGGCCCGATGAAACTAAGAAACAAAAGTCTGGAATAGTCTGGAGAGTCTCAAGCCAAGGATAACACTGATAACACTCCTGCGGAAAGTATCCTGATGTATCCTGTATCAACTGGTTCGATGCTATCCAGTGACACCAGTGGATGTCTGGTGAGAGCTCTTCGCCCTGCCTCATCATAGGTCTTTCCATCAATGGTAATGGTATGTCGGCCTTTGGAATTTTCCTCGGGGAAGGGTTTTGTTGACAAAGCTCTTCTCTACATTTCTCTACATACAGTATTTGGCTTCAAGACTTTTTCAACTTAACATAGCTTAACATAGCTTAACACTTCCGAGGCACCAAAATGAGGTAGCCTAAGCACTCACTTCGTGTGCGAAGGTGTCGCCAATGTGTTTCACACAGCTCGAGACACAGCTCGAGACACTCGCCAAATGGGACACAGCTCGCTACCCTGAGCTGCCCACGGACATAGTCGATCACTGGATTGTTCAAAATCCACTCCTCTGTGTCATCACCCTGCAACTCGCTCTGCTTTGCGGACTTTTTCTCTTTTTCACCTGACTATGGCATAAATATGGCAGAAATACGGCATAAATAAATGGCATAAATATGTCATAAATCATATCAAATTGAATTCATTCAAATTCTGTGCTATCTTTCATGAAAATGCGTTCAGTGGCTCCTTTGGCATACAATTTCAATCAACCGTCCATCAAGACCTGCCCCATCGATGCAGTAGTTCTCGTCTGTGTTTCTTACTGTCTAGGATCTGAATTCTGAATATAATATCTATTAATATCTAGTCATATCTATTATTATCTATTATTATCTAGTTAATTCTATTTATATGTGTTCTTGATATTCGAAGAGGTTTCTGGTACTTCCCCTGATCTTCAGCGTCTTTTCACGGCATTTTTGGATTTGTCACGAATATTTGGTCAAGAAACGGGGACATGCCGCATTGGTGATCTTCCGTCTTACATCTTCTGGAGTGTCCTGCGCTGAATTGATGGTGCCCTAATGGTGCCCTATGGTGCCCATTTGTCTGCCACTTTTGAGGGACACATACGGACAACTGAAGGACAACCGTTTTGTCAACGGCAGAATCCTCCATGAAAACGGCAGAATCGGGATCGCTCTTGGACATCTTGGCTTGCCCAGCCTTCAATCCCATCCTTGGACGAACAAAACACAACTACAAAATACTACAAATATCATCAAATATCATCAAATATCTGCACTGTGTTCAAAGATCTTCAAAGATGTTCTTCCATGATCTTCCACGTGATGCAGTCTGATGCAGTCTAGAAACAGCATATGATGAGACAGAATAATAGGCTTGTGTTTGATGCCAACTGATCCGCAGTACTCTCTGGCTTGCATATTCACCTGCAAAAGCTGCATCTGCATCAACAGTGTGTTCCATCATCGGCTTCCAAGGGAGAAAAAAACCATGAAAATCACTGGATGTCAAGGCGAACCTTCCTTTGGTCAAGGCCCAATTGGCAAATATCCGCCCGCAGCAAAAAGATGTCCTCGGAGCAGGCTGTGACATGGACAGTTTTGTGTTTCTCTGAAGAATCTTCAGACAGTTTTTGTTTGTCTTCTGCTGGGGACTTGGGAACTTGCAAGAGTGAAATGTAACATCTGTAAGATCAACTCTGGTTCGCAACAAAAAGCTTCTGGAACACCCTTTGCACTGAAGCATAGTTCTTTCTTCGATATTAATATCCCATGTTTTTGGGGTGACCTGGTTCTTTTGCCATCCATGTCCTATGTCAATATATGCCTGCAAGAGCTCTCTGCAAGAGTAGCTCTACCGTATGGAAAGGTCCAAGCTGCTGTACACTGCATGAGAGGATAAAGGATCTGGGCAGCTGTGAGGTTTCCTTCCTCGCGGCCCATGATGGTGCAGCACCTTCGAAAAGAAACACGGCAGGTGCATCTCGACATCTTGATAGAAGCAGAAAAAAAGCATCACTTTCAAGTAACTACTTCCATTCAACAAGATCTTGACTGGTAGAATATGGCGAATAAGAGATAATATGAGCTGTCAGGCCGGAATTACCATGATACAACTTCGATGCAGTGATCGGTGCTACCAAACCCTCTTGTTTTGTAGATCCCCGGCCTTTTCACTCGGACCAGGGAAGTAACTCTGCTGATGTCCAACATTTTGGTCCAATACCTTCGCGACTTCGCGACAGCGGAAACGCAGGGCTTCTAGTTCGCAAGATGTTTCGCACACAAAAAGAGGCTGAAATGGGTTGCAGATGGTTGCAGAATGTACATGGCTGCTGGCTGCAATGCAATGCAACTCTGCACAAGTGGAACTTCACACCTAGCAGAGTTTGCAGGCTGGTCAGACTGTCCTTTCAAGGATCAAATAGGATCAATATACAAGAAACAGTTGTAGGGTTTGCTTCCCCATCTTCCCCTTTGCGATGCTCAAGTCATCTAGGGGAAGCTGCGGGTGCGTGCAAAAACTCATCCAACACCTGTTTGAATTGACATTCTTGGGATCTTCTGGGACAGTTTCTGGGGTAGGAAATTCTGACAGATTCTCGTGACAGATCTAGACACAGCTGGTTTTTCGAGTGACTCGTCATAGGCCCCCGGTTCACCCTGTCGCGGACATATCGGACATAGCAACACGTGGCAGCTGAGTGGCTCAGTGGCGTTCTCTTCGATAAAGTCCGAAGCCCAGATGAAGCGCACGTTTTCCATCTTCATACCGCAAGACTTCCAGACGTGCACGAAATACATGCCGGTGTCCTCCGGGACAAAGACACGCAAAGTTCTTACGCGCCGAGAACTTTCACTTCTCTCCATGTTCTTTCGTGTTCCCTCCTGTTCCCCCTCCTGTTCCCTGGCCTTGATTTTTTTCATGTCTCCTCCCATCTTGTCGTTCATCAAAGCAAACCAATCCGCCACGTAAAATTTGAAAATGCCTCCAGCTTCAGTACATTTGTTCACCTTAGACGACTTCGGTCCGACGACTCCGACTTCGAGGATGAGATGTCCTGAGTGCCACACATTGACGGCCTTGAAAAGGCCCTGTGCTATGTGCATTCGGCCAGAAGGCTCGAAGCCATCGTAAAGATTGAACGAAGCTTTCCGCCTTGGCCATAGCAGGCCATAGCAGGCCTTCAAAATCCTTAAACACAAAGCTTTCCCTTCCAATATGTCACTCAATTTTAGAATATCTTCGGCAAGGTCAAAGTGTTCATAAGTGTTCTATCTTTCAGGCTGCAAAAGGCATGTCAATGTCTGGGAAGGGAACAGGGACATACATAGAGACATATGGGAGTGAAAACACAAAGCTTGGAATTCTGCAGGTAGAAACGGGTCAGAACCGAGGCAGTGGTTTGATGTAGTACACCATTGGCAAGGACCCAACTCCCTGGCCTCAATAATTCCTTCAATTCTGGCTCTGTTTGGCCTTGGCATTGGAAAATTGGAAAACCTAGCTGATAAGGAAACACACTTGGCGCAAGGGTTGGAAGGATTTAAAATATTCAAAGCCACCAGAGTCGACTGCGCCCTGGCTAATTGAAAAGGATTGAAGGGTTAGAAATTTCTGGATGGCTTGTTGGCAATTTCACGGGTTTGCCAACATTTGCCAAACATGTTGTTGCAGCAATCAATTAGTCAATTAGCATTGCACAGGGATCCATTTTTTCACAAGATCGAAAAATCCGAAATCCGAAATCCGAATCCAAAAAAACTTCGGATCCGGATCTCATCCAACTTCTGCCAACTTCCACCCGGATTCCACCCGGATTCCACGTGTAGAGACGTGGCACATTCCTCGCCCACGCTCCGCAGGAGGCGAAAGCGCTGCTCGGTGCCGTCGTCACCGGTGGCATCCACGGCCGAGGCCTCCGCCGGCTCACCTCGATGGGTCGCAGGTCTGTACGACAGATGTACGACATGGTAAAGATGTGGTAATGATGTGGTCATATAGTAATTTCCTGATATGATATAAAATAATATAAAATAATATAAAATATATAAAACTATATGAGAAATGATAAATTCTGATAAATCTCGGTTCAAATCTCATCTTTGCTGATTTCTGCTCTTTGCATCCACGGAAATCCAATTCTGCTGTCAACCCGTCAACCTCCCATCAAGCTCCATATCTTGAATCGAGCAGCTCTGGACTCCGCCCTTCGCCTTCGCTACAAATTTCTCCACCTCAAGCCATGCTTGAAACTTTCGCAGCATCTCCATCTGTGTGCGTTCCAAGTTTCCTCCATTTTGTTCCGCTTGGAACCACGTGTTCCAAGTGTTGATCCATTTCGTTCCAGAGCTCCCTGGTTGCCCTAAATTGGGAACGAGAGGCAGCGGTTTCCAACTCATCCAGAGCCAGAGCCATGGCAGTCGAAACCAGTTTCTTTGTGAACTTCGAACTGTGAAGCTGTTTTTGGAACTGGGCTGTAGGAAGGGTGCACCGGGTGCACACAAGGAATTGCAAGTGCAAATTCTTGCCTACAGTTGGTGGGACTGCCAAAAAATGCTAAGGCAGCGTTCGTCTCAACGTAGTGTTCTGGTGTGATTCGCCCCTCCAGTGGGAAGGCTTGACTGATTCTGTGGTAAGAAATTGTGACCTAGAATTCAAAGCCTTTCGTTTTGATGGCATTACCAAACTCACAAATGTGCTGCATAAGCTGCAGGAAACACTCCCAAGTGCGATAGCTGCTACATGCTGCTATGCAGCTATGCAGTTTCAAGATTCCAACATATTCCAACGTTCAGTGCTTGAAATCAAGACACCGTTCAGGACATGTTCCTTGGATCTTGGATCTTGGATGTTCTTGGCATGTCGTGCTTCGCTATGCTTCGCGATTTTGCAAACTGTCGTGAAAGACTTTGTTCACCAGCTTCACCTGGGCCGCGGCCACGCTTTCACGCTTTCCGCAGGCTTTCCGCATGTTTCTCGACGTCAAAACCTGTCAAAAACCCGTCTGTGCAACGCCGAGAGCAGCACCGACCTTCCATGGCTTTCAAAAACGCCACCACGGCCTCCGTTGGGACTCCGTTGGGACTCTGTTGGGACTCTGTTGGGACTCCGTTGGGACTCTGTTGGGACTCCGTTGGGCAACATCGGGGCAACATCGAACTCCTGTGATTCACAGACCGACCTCTTGAGAAAAGAAAACATGAAGAAATCATAAGAAATGGATGGAAAATGGATGGAAAATGATGGAAACGTGGCATGTAACATGCAACTCAACAAAACCTTGGCAAACATGATCAAACATGTATGGTTTGGACATGTTGAAACTACTATAGCAAAGCTGCAGCTTACAAGAGAAACAACATGCAAACATCTACAGCTCGGATGGTCGGAACTTACAACCATACTGGACCATACTGACATATACTGATCATGGCTGCTTAATGGTTGGGATTGGCCATTAGGATGCTCGCAGAACTATTAGTACTTGATTGTAGATCATATAATTATGGTTAATGAAATTTAATGAATGGTTATTTGACCAAACCTTTCAAACTGTTTCAAAACACTGTCCAACGCACTCCGACCAGGATGCGCCATGTCGCCTGCGTACATTCTTCCGACGATGCTTCCAGAGTTAAACCTCGCACTCGGCCCTGACTCGGCCAGGGCGCCGTCCCGAACGGTCCCGAGCGATCCGAACGTCGACGTCCTGAGCCCGCGACTGCGGCAGGGCGGCCTTGGAAATCTGCCGAATCAGTCCGAAATCGGTCAAAATGATCCAAAATGTGACATGTGTGAACAATGTGCATTCATCTGCGTTCATGCCAATTCATGCCAATTCATGCCAATTCATGCCAATTCATGCCAATTCATGCCAATTCATGCCAATTCATGCCAATTCATGCCAATTCATGCCAATTCATGCC
>Ga0126342_10001708_pt1 | contig 31938 bp, 32 predicted proteins | sample Cyp1metagenome_FD_92528 | JGI IMG/M metagenome (GOLD analysis project Ga0126342, IMG submission 92528) | Coral microbial communities from Lord Howe Island, Old Settlement Bay, Australia - Cyphastrea 1 metagenome | ecosystem: Host-associated > Invertebrates > Cnidaria > Coral ...
ATCTATCTAATCTATCTAATCTATCTAATCTATCTAATCTATCTAATCTATCTAATCTATCTAATCTATCTAATCTATCTAATCTATCTAATCTATCTAATCTATCTAATCTATCTATCTAATTTATCTAATCTATCTATCTATCTATCTATCTATCTATCTATCTAATCAATCTATTTAATCTAATCTATTCTAATCTGATCTAATCTAATCTAATCTATCTAATCTATTTGCTCTATCTAATCTATCTATCTATCTATCTATCTATCTATCTATCTATCTATCTCTCTTTCATCTGTCTATCTGTCTAGCTGTCTACCTGTCTATCTATCTATCTCTCTAATCTATCTGCTCTATCTAATCTATCTAATCTATCTGCTCTATCTAATCTATCTATCTATCTATCTATCTTTCTATCTATCTATCTATCTATCTACCTATCTATCTTATCTATCTTATCTACCTTTTCTATCTTATCTATCTTTTCTACCTCATCTATCTTATCTATCTCATCTATCTTATCTATCTTATATATCTTATCTAACTTATTATTTTTTTATCTTATCTATCTAATCTATCTTATCTATCTCATCTATCTAATCTATCTCATCTATCTAATCTATCTAATCTCTCTAATCTATCTGCTCTATCTAATCTATCTAATCTATCTGCTCTATCTAATCGATCGATCTATCTATCTATCTATCTATCTTTCTACCTATCTATCTTTCTATCTGTCTATCCATCTTATCTACCTTATCTATCTTATCTATCTTTTCTTTCTCAACTATCTTATCTATCTCATCTATCTTATCTATCTTATCTATCTTATCTATCTGCTCTATCTTATCTATCTAATCTATCTTATCTATCTCATCTATCTAATCTATCTCTATCTCATCTATCTAATCTCTCTAATCTATCTGCTCTATCTAATCTATCTAATCTATCTGCTCTATCTAATCTATCTATCTATCTATCTATCTATCTATTTATCTATCTATCTATCTATCTATCTATCTATCTAATCTATCTAATCTATCTAATCTACCTAATCTATCTAATCTATCTAATCGATCTATCGATTTTTCGATTTTTCGATCTATCGATCTATCGATCTATCGATCTATCGATCTATCGATCGATCGATCTATCTACCTAGCTATCTATCTATCTAATCTTATCTTATCTAATCTAATCTAATCTAATCTAATCTATCTATCGATCTATCGATCTATCGATCTATCGATCTATCGATCTATCGATCTATAGATCTATCTATCTATCTACCTATCCAATCTATCTAATCTATCTAATCATAATCTATCTAATCTATCTATCTATCTAATCTTATCTTATCTAATCTAATCTAATCTAATCTAATCTAATCTATCTAATCTATCTAATCTAATCTAATCGAATCGAATCTAATCTAATCTAATCTAATCTAATCTATCTATCTATCTATCCAATCGATCTATCGATCTATCGATCTATCGATCTATCTGTCTATCTATCTATCTATCTGTTTTTATCTTCAGAAAAAGGAGATTCGGACTATGTCATTTAGATAGCAAAGTTATGCCAAGGTGCCAAAACAGTGATTTGACCGGTCCCAACGCTTGCCCATTGAGGATTTACCTCTTTCAGTCGGGTTTTTTCTGCAAACTCTTGAGCATACAGTGGATGGAAGAAATCCTGCACCACCTTGTATGGTTGAAGCCATAAAAACAATGGGATAAACCGTCTACAGTATCAACTGGTGCAGGATTTCTTCCATCCGCAGTACCATGGAATTTGTTGACGGCTTTGGAAACAAAAATGTACCAACAACGGAATTTGTTGCAGGTTTGCGCAAAATCACTCCATGAAAATGATAGGTAATCATCGAATTAGGTGCATGGGATCTATCCCTATGTCAAATTAGCACCTGGTATGTTGTTTTCTGCCTTGATTGAGATAATGGTGGTATATGAAAGGTATATCAAGGTAACCATGGAAAAATTAATGGCATAGGGTAATTTCCATGGTAATTTTCATTGATTGACTTGAGTATATCAAAGGTGGTTATTTCACTGTTCCATGGTCAATTCCACATCTCCCTGTTCCGAAGAACACTGAAACCCGTAGCTTCCGTTAGACAAAAAAACCACGGTTGAGATAGTAAAGACAACATCAGATCAATCCAGTAACAACCATGGTGGTTTCATGTTGATTGGGTACGTCATGGGGATATTATATCAGCTGAACAGATTGATAGAAGATGATATTGATACTGCAAGGCACTGCAAGGTGGTGCCACCTAGTCCTGTTTATTGGTTTATAACCTCCAGTGAGGTGAGATTCAGCAACTGAGCTAAACGAACAGTGGCACCAGTTTGTAGCAACATTTTCTACGAGGATAATGACATGACCACAGCCGCGACAACAACGAACACCAATATTGGGCCCCCGTTTACGTTAGCGAAGTTGGTTATAACTCCAATCTCTAAGTGGTTTACAGGGGACATATCTATGTAATTATACTTAACGGTGTTTCTAAGCAAACATATATATATATATAACTGGGGGGCACCACCTTGTAAAAAAAATGTTGAGTATTGCGGAAACGACAAATACCTTCACCAGATAAATTTGGTATGGGAATGATCATAATTCATTCACTTTTGTGTGCAATATGTTTTTTGCTTTGCATATGTGTTTTTTCATTGGCAGATTCATCAATGTCCCAATGCCAAATGTGGGGTGTATCTGATGTAGTCCCCAGCTGCAACAAATGAATGGAAACTGCAATGCCGAAGATCCAAGAGATCCAGTAGCTGGTGCACTCGCCGAACTTGGAGCAGTGCGGAAGCGGTACACCCACTGAAGCCCCGTCTGTGGCTGAATTGGTACCCCAATTCTGATGCAGAGTGGGCCCCCAACCCATAGGCTCAGGATTTTGGATGTGTTCACCCTCTTCAAAATTCCATGGTTCTTCTCGATCTCATTTTCTGCCTTATCTTTTTGGTGGAGCCCCAATGGTTGATACTAAATATATCTACATAACTATAAATCATAATTTGACATCCACTCTTCAGTCCCAATTTCTTGATGCTAAATTTGCCTATCACAAGAATCTCAATGTTTGATGCTGAAAACCGGCCGAGGCATTGACCCAGGAGGCCAAAGACGCCAAGGTTCGTTTCGCGAATTCGGGTTTTCGCGCGCTCAGGTGGTACAGGTCGGGATTTAAGCATTACTTGTTGGTTCATCCCACGGATCGTAAGTGGGTTATAACCCTGGTTGTTTCTATGGGATAAGTAGGGTTAATTCACGTACAACTGGGGTGAACTAACCCACTTACTAAGTGGGACGAACCACCAAGTAAATATGAGAAGAGCACCAACATTGGGGATGCAAGCAATAGTAGCGTCAAATGGTGATGAAATAACTATAGATTGCCAGTGAATCAACATATATTCTACTGTGGGGAGCGGGGAGCACCAACTTTTAATAAGCCATCCCCAATTTCACCAGAAATGGGTGGTATAAAGCATTTCCACAGCAGTTATCCAATATTTGCTGTGACATGACTGTCATCAGTTCAATGGGATTTGGCATTTGCAGCTTTCAAGATTTCACGTTCAAGTTTCCAAATCAAGTCGTTTGCCAAGTGTTTTGTTTTGGTATTTTATAGAGTTTCATAGTTTCAATCATGATTGCATTCGTACTGGACAGCCAACGAGTTTGACTTCCCTAGAAGTTTGGTTCACTTGGAAGGGCACTGAAACTTTGGGTTGCTGTTCAAACAGGTCTGTGTCCACAGAATCGGTGTTGATTGCGTCACCGTTTTTTTATCGTGAAACATGCGGATTCAACGTACACATTCCGTTCCGTCAATAACGATGATGATCGGCTCCAGAAGATGTTAATTTTTGTGGAGACAAAAAACTGATTAAACAAGAATAACGCTGATTAATAATGGATATATTATCCCATTATATAATAGGTATAATTAATGGATAGTATTTATGGATACCTATATTATATTTGATAATAACCCAGATCCGAACCATGGTGCTGGTATATTTACCCAGAAAACTGGGTGATTTCGGACAAGGGCAAATGTTGATGTGCATATTCCAGCACCATGGTATGGGATCAATATTTTACTGTGTGTTGGTTAAAAACATGTTAAAACAGCAGATTTCAACATCCAATTTACATCCAATCTTTGGTATGGAGAAAAAAAACATATCCATGACAATGTGGGGCCCCCTAATTATAAATTGGTTTATAAACCCATTAACTATAGATATTATATATCTACAATAAACCACAGTTATTGAAGTTACAAACCAACTTAGCTAACTATGGGGCACCACACTGTACTAAACATTGGATGTTTAAATCTGCTGATCCTCATTTTTCGCCACGTTTCCTACGCCACGTAAATTGGGAAGACCCGCCGACTTTGCCGACATGTCCTGTCATATCTGTCATGCTGCGATGCTCAAAAACAACAACCGTTGCTTGATGATTGTGTATTGTATTGGGGTCAGGTTTAACCCAATCTAACTATCCAAAGTTCTCATCCATGAAACACTGGGAATCCCCACCACTCTAGACTATAAATCAAATCATGTTCGAATCTATAGTCTATAGATCACTGTTCTTTCCATAAGAGTATTTTTTTATACAACACCTTCTTCATAAAATGGGGAATGTTAGCGATGTTCCAATGTCAAAATTCGATCCCATGAATTCCGGTGATGGATTTTGTAGGTCCATCTGTCGGTAGGTGTCGATCTCACCAGGCACAGTTCGATAAAGCCCTCAGAGAGCAAGCCTTCAACTGCAAAGCGCGACTTCATCAGGACTGGATGACATGATGCTCAGCCAGATCACGGAAGGATCGGTGGTGAAACACTGAAACACACAGGAAAAAAACGATTTGAGCATGGGGATGATTCGGAGATGACAAAATTGATCGAACATTGTGATATTATCTATGTTACTGAAACCATGTCAATGTTGTTTTTGTTGTGCCGGTTCCCATACTTCTGTTGTTCATCTCAGACCTTTTTCCGATTCATTCGCTGATGGAGCAAACACAGGAAGCCAACTTCATATCCGGTGACTCTCATGCACCACAGGAATCCAAGTTCATCTTCCTTGACTGGCTCACTGAAATCCAGGTAGTTGTAGGAATTTTGTTGCTGGTGTTCACCCCAGTGCTTTTGTATGTGATCATGCAGGCACATTGGTGCATCAGTGGCAGTATTTGTGGACTACACAGACGAAGAGAGAACTATAGTATTGAGGCAATTCTCATTGCTGCAAAGAGATCGGACAAGACTCCTTTGGAGGAAAAGAGGATCGAAGAAACAAGGGACCACATATGCTTGTTTTTGCAATTTGCCTCTATGTCCGTCCTGGAGTATGGCACTATGAAGCATTCCACGGCTTTTGCTGTGTTGCTAGCGCTGCTTGGGGTTTTTGCTCGGTCGGTGTTTTTACTTTATCAGAACTTCGCGAGCTTGGAATTGCAGGATCAGGCAAGAAAGAAGAAGGACAACTTGGTCCCTGTGTCGATTTATACGGATCTCCATGCTGGGAACATGTTCGCATGCACGTGCATGTTTGTGATTCAAATCATGCTCTATGGATATCTTCTTATGTCCGTCTATTACGGAGAGAAGCTCGTCCATGATAGTGTAAGTGATCGAATGTGGGTGCAATATGTGTGTGGCTCAGTCCTTGCTGGGACCCTACTGGGGTTTGATGCTTCATTCATTCCTGGCGAATGTCAACCTTTCTGGAATTTTTACAAATACCAGAGAGGTTTCAGACGCAAACATCATTTTGCGAGAATCCGATTTTTAATGTCCTACACTGTGAATGAACTGTTTGCTGCAACAGCGCACTTGGTGCTCCCCTTTGTCTTGATGGAAGCGCCCGAGAACATGGATTTTGTCAAGGACGCAACATGCGTTTTATTCATTGCCCAGCTGGACACATTGCAAGTGGTTGCTCCAGAACATGAAAATCCCCTGGAAGGGGAAGAACTTCAGCGGGCACAGGATGATCAGGATGAATTTCCTGGAAAGGAAGAGAAAGAACTTCCCCTGCTGAAGGTTGAAATTCCGATTCCTGGAAGAGTCATGAAAAAAAAGAAAAGAAAGAAACAGGGCTACTCAAGAGGCAACAATTCGAGACATGAGCAGCAAGAGGAGCTTCCGCCTCAAACGCTGCCAGCTCTTCAATCGTCAATTGAACAGATGCAGACACTGCCACACGACACTACAGATTTGCAGCTTTCAGCATCAGTTTGATGCCTGATCTATCTCTGTAGGATCTTTAGGGTGCAGTCGTTTCAGCCTTGATATGCCTTGATTTCACACGGGTCCTTTGCATACCGAAGAGTACTGGACACTACTTGCAAAGCGAGTACAGTAGTGTTGAACTGAATTCATGCCGGAGCGTTGAAACAAGGTGCAAAGCACCTCAATCAAACTTAGGCGGATTGAAAACTACGTCGTGTTGGAAGTTGTCCAATCTCTACAGTTTCGGCCCGAAATACCAGTTATAGTCTAGGTATGTCTAGGTCAGTAAAAACCACATCTACGGAATGACTACCCTATTCTTGACCATTTACAACCATTTATAGTTGGTAAAGGGCTTTAAGTGTTTTAATGTTGGGGATATCATCAGCTGAATTTGGAGGTTTTTTTTTATGGGACCCACATGGAATCTGGTTAAATCAAGCGATAGTAAGGGGATTTCAGGTTAGTGAATCATTAACTCAGCCAGATGACTAATGCCTTTCCCGAAGAATGTCAACCCCGGATTGATAAACTCGATTAGGGCAGTTCACCCCACAATAGTGACAAATTAACATCTACGTTCCCCTGGTGCAGTGGTGTCTTTTTTTGTGATACTGGATCGCTTCCCATTTGGAGAATGGGGCTCGGATGGGCTCAAGGGTTTCTGTCTATCCTACATTTGGATACATTTGCCAGTCACCCACCTTTTTTAAAGAGTCTATAAGCGTTTTAGCTCATTATATAAACCTTATCTTATGACAACTACGTGGTGGTTTAACATTATGTTTGTACTGTAGATTTCACGATGGGTAAAGGTTCAATACGGAGTACATATGTTGCAACAAAAATGGGGTGTAACCAGGATATGCCTACATATGTACATTGACATAATCATAATTTACATAGTCTATACAAACCATTTGAAGCTTGAAAGAGAAGATTGGCCAGTTATGGCCCGAAATATCAGCTACAAATCATCAGTCAGTCAGTATGGTCACTAAGTCACCCCATCAAAATCACCATAAAAGTCACTGGTTTCTAGGGCTAGAAATCCCGTGAAATCACCATTTTCCCATGGCTTTCCTATGGTTTTCCTCGCTTTGAACTGTCGAACTTCCGCGCGCCAAAGCGCGGCCGAGCGCCAGGAGATTCGCAACCAAGCCATGGCCGAGGGCGACGCGGAGAGGCAACGCCTGAGAGTGGCCAAGACGCAGGACTGGCAATGTGAAAATCTTATGGGTTTTAGGTACCCTCTGGTAAACATACGAAAAAACATCAAAAACTATGGAGAATCACAAGTTTTAATGGGTACATCAGCTATAAATGGCCATGTTCAATAGCTACTCGTATGTTAGTTTACCAGAGGGTATCTACAAATGAGCAGTGTTCAAAACCAGTATAATGGAATGATAGAGGATGATAGAGGGATTTTGAACACTGCTCATTTACAACTGTTAAGGGCCATAACTGCATAGGGAAGCCATACGACGAACATAGGAACATGGTTGTAAATGGGAAGATGATTAACAGTTATAAGTCCTAGAAACCAGTGAGAAAACCATTTGAAAACCATGGGGAAAATATGGGGATTGACGCCCATATTATAAATGGTTATGTTGATTTAATGATTATAATAATAGGTTTATCATTCCATACATGGGGTGACCTACTGACTTATGACATCTTATAACTATTATAACTGATATTTTGGGCCATAACTGTACGGTAATGGTGAAATCCCCATGCTGTTTTTTGACAAATATGAATCTGAAGCTTAAGCAGAAATTGTTTGACACATAGGAGATATTATGGGTGACAAAAAACTTGGCAAACTGATGCAACATGGAATTTACCTTCCGGTAATATGCCTGGCTGAAGAAGCCTAGTGAAAAATGAAAGTTTGTTTATATAGCAATGGCTAGCTGGAAAAATGATGGAACCAAATGGTGGATTTTCCAGCAAGCCATAGCAAGCCACAGCAAGCCATGTTTGATTGCCGGATGGTATTTTGTCCCGAGTATAAAAAGCGGTCTCTTTGGTGGTCTGATGGGCTACCCATCCATGGGTCGAACGGTTTCAGTCGCACCCCAAGAAACCTTGTTGTAAGCAACCAGGATGACCGACCAAGGACAAGACATTCAATTTGAAATGATGGTACATGACCTCGCAGATGACCGAAAGAAACCCTCGGTTGTGAAAAAAATAGTACTTTTTCAGGATCCGTCCTCGCATGGTCAGTGAACATGACCAAAATTTATAGCACTCTTCGGTGTCATCAAACATGGCTTGAAAAATCCCAAGGTTTTGAGACTTTGGTGAGCAAATCATGGAGCTAAATGGGTAGTCGCCATCCAAAAACACTCACCAATGATCCAGATTGACCGAAAAAAACAGATGCTGAAAGGTATTTTTACTCCAATTGAAGTAGAGACTGAGGCTGAAAATGCTGCACAATAAACATCCCTAAGTCAATGATCATAAGGACACCGACACCTGATACTGTAGTTTACACAATGATGATGTTGGTGATAGGAGTGCTGCTGGTGGATGATGGCAATGGTTCGTATCAAGTTCATCCTTGATTATCATGTTTTTTTCTTGGCATCACTGTTCTTGCTCTGACTGGTATGTTTCATCATTATGATTATGATGTCGAAGATCTAGTGAATCTACTGATTGTTACTGTCAATCTATCACTGATCATGAATTTCACAAAATGACTCCAGTTGAGACTGATGCTTTACGATGATTCGCAAGGATTTCCCAGCCCGTCGGCTCCCGCCAAGCTCCGGCGCGAAACGTCCGCGAGGATCAGTGCTATAAATTATCTTTGAAGATTCAGGACCTGCAGGTGAGCGAGCCGAGCGATGTAGGATGATGTGGGTATGTAAGCAGTATGTGAACAGTTAGCTAAACACGGATTGATAAAATATGTAGACATATGCATATATATATATAATTATATATATATATACATACACATTTCTAGATAATGCATATATATATATATATGTGGTAAACCCAATGTCATAAACCTACCGTTTGGGGATTGTCTATATAGTACCCATTTATGGTGATTTTGGGGATGTTTTATCATTAGCTTTACCACAGTAAAGTTGTAGCCCAAAACCATCAGATTTTTAAGCATCCCAGATGCTCCATTCATCGAATCTCTTCAATCATTTACCCCCAAAAAATGCCTCAAACCCAGCAACAAAAACATCTACAACCATCTTAAACCATCATCTGGTTGGTGGTTTGGAACATTTGTTTTCCATATATTGGGAATGTCATAACCCCAACTGTCGAAGTCATATTTTTTTTAGGAGGGGTAGGTATACCACCAACCAGATTATTATTAACCATCATTAACCATATGACAACAATCATCATTAACCATTATTAACAGTATATTAACAGTATATTACCCATCATTTCAGAGGGGTAGTATACCACCAACCAGTCATAATTCATGGTGGAAATCAACTTGACCCATCTGAAACCATCTTCCTCTCTGGAAAATTCAATTTTTTAGGTCCGTTCGACTGGGCCAAAAACAGGTCCAGTCTCAAAGTACTGGAGAGGTATAGCCCATTTAATCCTTCATTTAAAGACAATTTTCCATTGCAACCTTTATATTTGAGGCTAACTTATATTATATAATATGTGGATTTCATTAATCTCGCATGTTAATCTACATCCCTTTGTATAGACAGTGTAACATATATATATATATATCATATATATATATATATCATATATCCCATTATCCCATTACATCCATTAATATGCAAATATCCCAGTTTATCCTATTGCGTCCCAGGAAAATCTTATGAAACCCATGGTTTTTCGTTGCTTCCACCACGAGCCGCTAGATCCACCTGCAAGACCGGACGGAAGAGGCCAACCACGGCCTCCTAAGCCTGGAGCGGTGACGGGCGGGTCCAAAGGTTGGGAGTTTTTGGGTTGAAACCACCAACCAGATAATGTTGATATATCCTCTGGTAAACTAAGATAGCTATGGAAAATGAATATGAGCCATTGATATCCATTGATAGTTGATATGTTCGAACTTGAAGACTTAAAGATGGTGATTTTCTGGAGAGGAAGATAGTGATCCTATGGAACCAGAAAAATAATATAAAAAGATGATTATCCAGACAAGATGATTATATGATATTATTTGAAATTCATGATTGTTCTGGAGAGATGTACTGTCATATGACATGTCCTTCAACTAATATCAGTTTTTTGGGATATCCCATTAGATTGCCTTTATCATTGTTACTTATCCCGATGTATCCCATTCACTTGCCCATATTAATGGGTTTCACACTGCCCAAGTTGCCCAAGAGACCTAGTCGAAATTCCCTGCGGGGCCAGTTTCCCAACCATATGGCTCCGCACACTGACTTCCTTGGATAGAACATACGGTGAGCGTTCGCGGGTATGGGGGATCGTGGCCTTGCCATCGGAGTCAGAAGGATGACAAGAGATCTCTTAGGATCCCACCCTGTTCTTGGCCAGGATGGAAAGATCTGGCCTGCCACCTTCAGAAACAGCTTTGGACTAAATGTTGAGGGAGGCGAAAAAGCAACCAACGATGAGTACAGCCATCATCTTGATATCGGTGGCGTGTGCTTTGCCGTTGGAAAACGATTCACCTTCGGGTGCCACGCTGTTCAATGGCACCCTGAACTCAGCTACGGCACGCGAAGCCTGGCAGCACTCCTCGATGAGGCTGTCCAGGGCCTAGAGGGCTCCGCATTTAGCGTGGACTTAGTGATATCCCATTGTAACTGGTGATCACTAGGCTTTCAAAGCTGAGCTTCTATACAAGGTGACAGTTTTGCCTCTGCCAAAGCAGCACTTTGTCCCCAGTTTTTTTGGTCCTTACAAATGTTTTTGATGCTTTGCTAGCTGTTTGAGGGCTTTGACCAAACTATATGCTTGTGTGCTGCGTTGTCACAGGCCTTGGCATGCCTTGGCCAGGCTTCACTCGGGTTATTAGATGTTATTACCCAATAAGCAACATATATAGTAACACCCATGTAACACCCACACTCCAGCATTTCTAAGTCATGAAACCACCGTGTTTCCGGTGTTGTTTTCTTCTCAATTTGTTGATATGTCGACATCAGGGCAAGTCTAGCTCAGGGCAGCGTTTTGGCTATGGGGATCACCATGGAAACAACAAAATCTCTGGCCATTTCACATAGCTATGGACTCAACCAGCGACATTCTAGATAGGTAAATCATCGGTAAATCCTACAACTAACATTTACAACATGTTATAACTGAGATTATTTCATGAATGATATATAACCAACTAGTTATAGGAGTAACTCATCACATGGCCACAACTGTGAATGGCCACCATGACTTTGTGGCCCGCATCATCAAATTAATCGACGACGTTTTCAGCCGAGTTCGTCCTCGACTGTGGACGGCTTCCCACTTGCAAGTGATTTACAACTGGTTGGTGGTTTGGAACATGTTTATTTTTTCCATATATTGGGAATAATAACCCCAACTGACTTTCATGTTTTTCAGAGGGGTTGAAACCACCAACCAGATAACTTACAAACCAGATACTCAGTGGAATGATCCAGTGATCACTGTGACTGCTGCATTTCACGAATGGCGAAAAACCAGCTATCAACTGACTGGAGATTGTCTTGTTATCTTTCATATCTATTTGTGTTGCTCCACATTCGCAACGGCAAAAAAGTACCGCATTTTGTGTCCTCGTCCATCATCATTTCCCGTTTTTGATGCAAAGTTTGGGTCCCATTTCTGGAGAAACCCATTAATGACACCACTGAGTTTGTCTCATTTTGCAGGTCAACAGCTCAAGTTTTTTTTTCGCTAACTCCAGGCATTCAGTGACTTCACTGGCGTCTCCCAACACCCGTCATATGCGAATGGATTACCCAGCAAATCACAGGAAAATACCGGAGATTTTGCACAAAGCGAAGATGATTTTCTAGGGAAACCAAGGGCTGGAACCATGTAATTTTATTCATTGGCTGGAAGAGTTCCATTGCAGTGATGTACACAATGTGTTCTATAGTAAAATCAATAAGTCATTGTTATTCATACGATTGATTCAAATTTACAAGTGATGTGCTAAAATTGCTTTGTGTGATGATTTTGACAGCACCCTGTTTCATCTGGTTAAGACTTCATTTTTCCCTACATACTATCATACTACTGTATATATATATACACTTTATATATACTAAATTATCACCGTCCGGTAGTTTTCGCGGAGGGAGCAGTTCGGTGGTATCCAAAAAAACCCAACAAGACCTGTGGTCTCCCAGCTGTAAGATGTTGTAAGATATTATAAGTTGGCATATACATTGCATTAACTATATATAGTTATAATTAGCATAAACCCTAGTCATCCTGTTACTAGCCAAATAAACCAGCTTGGCTACAGGCTGGCCCTCTCTACGTTGGTTGATAGACCCCATCAAGTATAGATATAATATATTTGATATATTTTGATTTATCATATATCCGCTCTAAACCAAGTTGCTGGAGTTATTTGCAACAATTTAGCTATCGTTCGGGGCTCCGGCCTTGTAGCTATGGCCACTTACATTGGCTCTCCTCTTCTCCAGGAGCAACATTTGGAACAACGCATTGATCGTGTGCAACAGCAGGCTGGAAATCGCGATCGCAATGTGGAGATTCACAACACCACATGGTCGCCTCAAAGGGTCCATAGAAAGTTTCTGAATGAGTTTTGTTTTCGCTACAGCGCCAATCATTTTTGTTTAATTGATACTAATTGATACTAATTGTTTGGGCCCCGGTATTCTATTTCCAGGCGAACCCATTTGCAGATTCCTGAAGTCGCTCCTGTGATTTCTACTTTACTAGAATGTCAGGAAAAGCTGCAGTTTTCTACTTTGAATGTGTTTGAACATGTAGAGTAGATGGTCAATGGTTGAGAAGTCTTTCCTGATCTTTCTCTGAAGCCAACGGTTGGAAAATTACCAGCAACGACTGTCTACCACTTCCAACCGGACCAGTGGCAAAATCGACAAACATCACAGTAGTCATAAATTAGTTTATGTTCACCCCTACAACTGAAGATATATCGACCATGGATTTCACTTCTAAAACCCCTCATCTTCCAGATCTTCCCGTTGCCTGTCAGATAGGTAACCAACCCCAAGATCATGTTTTGGTAAAAGCACCGGTGACCCCACGGAGGTAACTGGAAGGTTCGGGAACCGGAAACCATCTTAAACCAACTGACCTATCCCAGGGTGCCCACTTGGTACCTGGGGCTGCATCCCAATTAGTAAGTGGGTTGTAAGCACCCAACAAGCTGTGGATGTGCAATCCTGCACCACCAAAGGGATGGTTGAAAGCCTGTATCTGGAAGATACGACCTACGAACTGGTGATTTCCAAACCATCCACAGTAAAAAGCTATGTAGCTGTAGTAATATATATATAACTAGGATAACACCACTGATTGGTGGTTTGGAACTTTTTTATTTTTCCATCATATAGGGAATAATCATCCCAATTGACTTTCATATTTTTCAGAGGGGTTGAAACCACCAACCAGACCATGTAAATGATGAGATGCACCAGCCTAAATCATGGGATACACCACCAACTAGGCGATCGCATAGGGTGAATCGCCCGCCAGGGAGAGCAGCGCAGCAGCCACATGAAACAGCACACCTTGGAGGCCAGATCTGTAGACCATATACATATATATATATATATACATATAGACCAGCAATCCATGACCGTTTCCGGTACCTAAACTGGAGGTACAGTACCGTATGAAACCATATTTTGGTCACTTTTGGAGGTATAATGAGGTATATCCCCTGAAATTTATATAGCCCCTACATAAACCTATATGGTAGCTACCTCCAATTTAGGTCCTTGAAATGGCCACTGACCCGTTTTTGCGTTGGTAAAGATCTTCTGACTATCGGGGTATATGGAGGTATTCAAGTGGAAGTTGATCCGTGAAAAGTGTCTTACTTCATGATACTTGATGGTGAACTTTCGGCATGTAGTCCACTACAAATCATTGACCAACTGGACTTGCTGCTGCTATCAAATCACACACACCTTTGTGAGTTCTACTTCCAGTTTGCCCCTTTGTTTTCCGTGATTTGTTTGATGTCAAAGCCCCAATTTCTGGCCTGTTTCCCATATGTTGCCGGGATGTTGAGACGTCCCCCGACGGTGGGTGCACATAAACCAGCCTTACTTGGGCGGCCCAACAGTGCAGGAAATATGTTTACACGCATAATCACCCATGTATATATAGTATTAAATTCAATATTATATCATTAATAATATTATTTATTTATATATATATACATACATATATATATTATATATGAATATATCATGTTATATTAATTATACAATATATATATATATATGTATACATATAATTTACGACAAATCAAACGAGTGACATCGCTTTTCGGAGATTTCCATTGTGTTGTCATTTTTCATGGGAACATCCACTTGTGGCGCAAAACGTCGGCGCCAGACCTCTGCACATTTGAGCTCTCAGCTGGAAACCATCATGAAATGCTGCAAGGACGGTGGCTAGTGGAGGGTTGCTTCCATATCAAAGCCATCATTATTGTCATAAAACATCATCATTAAACCACATACTATGCCATATATACATCAATTGTCATATAATTGTAACCATATATATATATATTATATATATATATATTATATACATACATGTGCCATCGGTGATTTGTCATATCGGTGATTTGTCATATTATGTCATGTACAATATTTTTTTAAAAAAATACAAAATTATCATCATCAAAGCCCCGACACATACTGTATATATATATATATATCCCATTTATCATGGGATATTGCTGGGACAGAATTCATGGGTAATTTCATGGGAGATGGGAATGGGACATGGGAACTGGCGCCAACTGGATGGGTACTCGGTGTCACTAGCGCTTATTACAATGGACACTCCCCGAACTAAATGGACAAGTCATCTGTAAATAGAGGTTTTCATGGAAGAATCATCTGCAAATGATGGGGAAAATCATCGAAATGATGGGTTTTCCAGCCAGCTATGTTTGATCACCGGAGGGTAGTGGTAGTTTAGCACCTCATAATTCTGAAACGACAAAAAAAACACATGGGGAGATCGACCCTATGGCGGGGAGTTTGCGCTGAATAAAAATTGCAACAGCATCGTAAAATCCACCCTCCGGTCATCAAACATGGGTAGCTGGAAAATCAATTGAATTTTCTTCTCCAACTTCCATTGATAGGGGATTTTCGATTGCCACGTTTGATTACCGGGGGGCAACCATACCGAAAAATGTTTATTCACCAGCTAATGATCTGGATGTGTTGTCTTTTGCTACAACTGGGCATGTTTACCCACCATTCACCACTGGTTTTTTGTTGCATGGAGTCAGAGATGGCAATGTTTCGGGGGGCGGCTCTTGGCAGATGCCGGAGTTGACGCATCGTTATTTTTCTACCGTTCGAAGTTATGAAGTTGCAAGGATTTTTGGAGCAACCAACTTGAGAAACCGGAGTTCATTGACAAACACAGAATTTCATAATTAATCATCAATCATGCGAATGGTTCATTGTTGCCAAAAGTCAGGAAGCATGTGAAAAAAAACTATTCGTTGTTGCAGCCTGCCCAAGATTTGCCATGATTGTGAGGGAACGGACATTGGTCACATTCAACAAGAACATAATCTACAAATGAACCATGAAAAAAAACGTACGTTGATTGGTTAAAAAAAGGGAATTATATCTACTGCAGTTATAAGAGGTTAGTAGGATGGGATAGTAACGTTTTTTTTTTGTGTGTGTTGACCTTTTTCTTGACCGGCTATGGAGATCCCAGATTCCTGTTGACCCTTGTTGAAGTGGGGGGGCACCATTAAAGGTAGCAGTTTATCCTCCGAACTCATCGACCAGACGTCGGTTGACAGAGACAGACTACGCGGGTCAATCATTTCGAGTCATAGCTACGGACAACATTGGTGAACAAAAGCGACCTGTCGTTATTTGACCATGACATGGATATCTGGAGCGAGAGACAGGGATTGATCTTGGGGATTGCAATGGATTTGAACATGATGAACGCATGTTACCTAACCACCAAGACATGAAGATGGAACCCCCTGAAAGATGTCATCGTTCAATGTATGTTAACCCTCATAGCGACGGCAACAGTAACGATGTTCAAACGTAGAGGTTTTGAGTAGAAATCGGAACTGGCTATATTGAGGACTCATTGTAGATCCACACAGCTTTAGCAACGTTTGGGATTCTGATTTTTTCACCCAATGTGTTTCATCCAAGTTTGCACTTAAGCCTGAAATACAAGTTTTTTCTTTTCTATGGTTATAAGTACATTAAATACAGTTTTTTTAAGGTTGAAATACCAGTTTTTGTTCTTCTGTATGGTGATAAGTGGAGTTGTTATTCCGTACATTAAATGGGGATATAGGCTGGGATAATCATCCCAACTGACTAATATTTTTCAGAGGGGTTGAAACCACCAACCAGAATTACTTTTCTTTATAAGCAAAAAAAACATGAATATATATATATATATATAATTACATATTATCACACATCAATTTACTTTCAACTCACTCTCCTTTACAAACAAAAAGAAATCAATGGATAAGAGTTGAATTCGTATCAACCTACTTTCAGTTAATGTTACTTTATAGCCCAAAAGAAACCGGAGGATCAGTAAGGATTTCAATTCAAAACCATTGACTTTCAGTTCATTTTTCTGTCAAAGCCAAAATAAATCTGAAAGCAGTTCATTTCAATGTACTTTTAACTTATTTTCTTATTTATCCAAAAATAATTTACTGTATTTCAATTTGTGAAATATCATCCTCATCTATAGGGGATATGTTTGTATACAGGGATTTGTTTAACACATCCGCAAGAAAAGCCCGGACACATTCAACAGATGACCAAACCAAATCTACTATTGAAGAGCGCTTACTGGTTCATGAGCTACTCATTTGATTTATTTTGGGATGCCTTTTTCTTTGCTTTCATTAAGGTTAAATGGATGCTGAATGGGGCTGTTTTCAGGATTCAAGATGAATGGAGCTGAGTAAGATACGACGGCTATAATAAAAGGACAGGTGGATACAGGTCTTTTTCCCGGAAAAACATACCTCAAGAAGGGCCTGGACCTACAAGGAGAGATTTCTATTACCCTCTGGTAAACTAACATAGCTGTTGAAAATTGCCATTTATAGTTGATGTACCGATGATTTACCCATTAAAAATTGTGAAAAACAATGTAACTGTCTTCACGGAATCGCCTAAAATGTTTGTTTGTCTTCCAATTAGTGCATTAAATTCCGTTTGCCAAAAACATGTGCGGGATACTGCGGGATATTTTCTGGAAACACAATTACCAAGTTGTTTACATTAAAAACTCATTGTAAACCTACTTCACCGTCAGCAAATGCTGCCCTCCTGTACCGTAGATCGCGCCAGGACCAAATGCGCCACGTGCACACCAGGGCGGAGGGCCACAGTCGCTTCAAGGAAAACTGCGGAAAATGAGAAGTGGTACAGATAGCTAGCCCTTGAAACCAGGGAGAAAACTATAGGAAAACCATAGGAAAAATGGTTTTAAGTTTTAAGATGTTTTAAGCCAATATTACCAGTTAAATTGTTATTTTTATGGTGATACACGGGGCTACAACTAACCATGAATAGAGTTGTAACTGACTTCGAACTGGTCAAGGGCCAAAACCGTGTTTGGTACACTCAATGGGAATGGGCGGTCAAAATTTAAGCCCCTGGGACGGCAACTTCGGGGGCATCTAATTTTGACCCACACTCAAATATGTTGTTTTTTTTTAAATAATTAACCAATTGTTTTTTTTACTGTGGATTCACACCTTTTTCATGTTGTTTTCAGATATATATTTAAGATGATGATCTCCAATCACAAATATTTTCCAATGGGATGAAACCACCAACCAGGAAAACATTTCCAACAAATGGTAGGTTTATTATTGGGTTTACCACATCTGGAAGATTATATCAAACAGTATCAAACATTTTTTACGAACAATATATATATAAGTACATGTTTGAAATTGTTAACATATGCATATACTGTATGTATGACATATATATATAATTATATGGTAAAACAATTAATTTGTTATTTGGGTGCATTCGTGTGTCTGAAAGTGGCCTACGCCTCCATTATTTCCCCAAACAGTGTGTCCACACTGCTGGGTTCTTACGGTAAGTGCTAAGGCCGAGGTTAGATCAGGGACAGGCATTTTTTGCTATAAATTCTCGCATGAAATTGCTTATACATGCTCTTCTGAGATGTCCATGTCCATTTCGACCACGCACGCTCGCACAAAGTCTGCACCGCGGGTCTCTGGCCCCGGCGTTTTTCCTGTAAATTCATGTGCGTTTCAACTGCGCAGGCTAGCACAAAATGTGGGTAATCGGGTTGTCCCGGTCTTACCCCCAACCTTGCTGGAGCCGTGTCAGCTGGGCGGTGGTCACCGGCGATGAAGGGCATGTTGGACGAGCTTCAGGGGCTTTCGCTGTCAGTGGTTGAGCAGTTCAATCAGAGCCACTGGGCCGCCGAGGACCTGTCGGCCAATGATGCGCATGGCCTGAGCGATGTGTCGAGAGCTTTCTGTGAGAGGTTTGTGTGGAGACTCTGCGCCGGCAAGGCATTGATGTCGATCCTTTCTATTTGGGAGTTCTCCAGGATTTCGAGTCAGCCGCATGTGAAGGTTAGGCCCCGTTTTTTTTCCTGCATTTGTTTGCAAATAAAAGTGCGCTTGTGAGACGTTCATGTGCACTTGAATTTACACTTATGTCTGAACACAACATGTTGTCATGCTATCGAGACATGTTGTCATGTTTTCACACATTGCCATACAAGACATCACAGAATCTCAGAAACTGTTTTCACCTTTCTTGACTATTTTTTCTGTGCTTGAGTTCATTGGGTTGGAAGCAATGGCCGCGAGTACCTTGGCAAAGCTAGCAACATTCTTTGGGTATACGGTATACCCCATTTCAAGACAGACCCGAACAACATGTCAATGTATAATATGATTGGTAAAACATGGCGGTGCTTGGAGGATTATCCCACGTAGTAAATGGTTAGTAAGTGAGGTTATAACCCACTAACTGCTTACTAGATGGGATGATCCTCCAAGTAAACATAGTTATGTCATACCTCATCACTATCCGTTTATTGCTGACCATTTCTTTTTTGTGCAACCAAAACAATGGCCCCGCTGGACGACCGGTGCAGGAGTTGTGTCAGTTGGCAGCTACGCGAGATACGTATACCATGCACATGGCTCAGGATGGAGATGGGGAACCGGACGACCACGTCCGGTGCGGGAAGCACTGGGAAAATTTAATGAATCAATGTGGGTAAAACAATGTCATAAACCACTCAGGACTGGGGAATGGTAACCATGCCACCTATAAAAATGGTGATGACTGGTATGGCATTGTTTTACCCACATTATTGGTAAAGGTGTCATGAAAATAGTATAATGCAATAAAATTTTATACACATGTCATATGCATTTAAATATCTATAATATATATATATATAAAACCTCATGATAGAACGCAGAAATTGCGTGGTATTTTTGGTGTGTATAAAAACCCTGTGTCTGGGGAATATCATGAAGTACTTAACTAGTTGCCATGGGCGCTGAACGGCACCTGGGTGTTTTGTTGTCTTTTGGGTGTTTTGTTGTCCTTTTGTTGTTTGTTTGTTTGTTTGTTTGTTTGTGTTTTTTTTTTTGGCGTTTTTCTGTTTCTGTTTGATGATGGTGTGGGGTGGTGCGGGGTGGGATGTTAACGTTTATGTTCATGTTACGCTGATGATGTTACGTTGATCATGGGGTCGGGCGGGGTGGGATGTTAACGTTCATGTTCATGTTGCGCTGATGATGTTACGTTGATCATGGGGTGTTGTGGGGCGGGATGTTAACGTTCATGTTCATGTTACGCTTATGATGTTACGTTGATCATTGGTTGGGGTGGGGAGGGATGTTAACGTTCAAGTTCATGTTACGCTGATGATGTTACATTGATCATGGGGTATCGTGGGGCGGGATGTTAACGTTCATGGTCATGTTACGCTGATGATGTTACGTTGATCATGGGGTGTTGTGGGGCGGGATGTTAACGTTCATGTTCATACTATGCTGAAACTGTTCTATGGTTGAATTAGTTTTTGAGAAATGAAAAAACTGGCGTGCAAGGTCGCATGCGCAGCTACATTGGGAAGTGCACGCAAACCACTTTAAAACCACCAGGCGCCGCTCAGCGCCGTTCCCTAACTAGTTAGTGAGTGAACAATGAAATGGCAAACATAAGGTAAAATCATCAATTTATGACTGGGGAACACCAGTTTGAATGAGTAGAAAGTAGAAACTAAAAAAATGAATAATGTTGAACATGGACCTAGTTGTGTTTTTTGGTGTCTGCCTGAGTTGCAAGCATAGGGCATAGGAATCAAATGGGTTTGCCACTTAAGTTGGAGGAAACCATAGGAAACCCCACGTTGTTGATATCCGCTGAACTTTGCATGGGGTGATCTTGAAAGAACATGCGTGACACACCTAACCATCATGAATAGGTGATTTCCGTTGTTTTGATATAGACCAGACGGGAAATGCATACAGTTATAAATATTATATACAACTTGCGACACATTTTATTGGCCTGGATGGTTGATGTTTTTTTTCCCATGAAAAGGCAGTATTTGTTTTTCCCATTCACCTTTTTTTGGGATACGTTGTTGTTTTGCCAACAACCAGGTGGGAAAATGACGCAGATTTGAAGATCAAAAAACACAGTTTGTAGCACGTCTATGTTACAAGTTGTGGTAAGTCACGGGCAATTCTTCACATAACTATGAAAATAAAGAATGTAAATAGGTAAATCATCGAACTAAATGAACATGTTTTCCATAACTATGTTAAACTACCAGAGGGTACAACATGTGGCCCTTTTGCCCGTTATAAGTCAATAAGTCACCCCATTTATGCTCAGTTACAACCCCATGTATAACCATGAAAACAACTGACCAAACAGGGCTAAAAAACGGTACAGTACAACTTTTCCCGTGTGTGGTTGCGAAATCCGATAAACCACCTTGGAAGGTTTTTCAACTCCAATGGGATGTTTGATGATGTTTGCCACCTATCAACTAAGGATTTGGATTCTGGCAACCATCCACAGAATGTTGAAAATGGAGTTGTTTTTCAAAGAAGTACACCGAGGAAAATTGGGACGCAAACCTGGTAAGTTCCAAGGTCGAAAGAGAACTACCGGAAGATCAAGGTGTTTTTTCCCCGGCGGATGTGGATCAACCGGTTGGTTGAGGGGTACAATGTTGCCGTAGTTTATGTATATATTATATATATAGGTTATCTTAATATAACAAGTTGTAGCCCTATATAATTTGGTTATTTAACTACTTATTATATAATGTTCCCCGTTAACAGGTGATGTGAATGGTATCACTAGCAAAGTTAATGTATCAATGTTTTGTTACATTACTTCTAACATTGTATCACTAACCATTGATGCATCACTAGCCAATGTTTTGTTACATTACTGATAATAGGTGGTGGTTTCACACATTTTCTATTTTCCATTTCATATATGTGATGTCATCCTTCCCATTGACGAACTCATGTTTTTCAGAGGGGTAGGTCAACCACCAACCAGATTATTATTAACCATCATTAACCATATAAAAACATATAATAACCATATATTAACCATTGATTAGGTGAATGTATCACTAGCAAAGTCCTAAAACCAACCTACTTTTTTGTTTGGGGGGCCATCGTGGAGGATGTGTGAGGTGGTCCGCCAGTGAAACGTTTGTTGCTTCACAAAAAGCCAAATGATATATGTAGTTAACCCCCTATGTTTTATTATGTACATATATATATACACATATGTGTATATAGTGTGTGTGCTATATATATAATGTTTTATATCATGTGTAATTTATATTTAAATATATATACATATTATATTTATATTTGTCCCTCTTAAACCAAGTTATGAGCACCAACTTTTCCAATTAGTATAGTATAGTGGCGATTGCTATAGAGATTCTCTCAACTTTGGCATGTTTACGTGTATGGAAGACTGTATGGGATGGATTACAGTTATGGCCCGAAATACCGGTTGATTATCAGTTATAAGTTATAAGGCAGCTTTAACTCCACCTATGGATTTTCATGGAACATGAACACTTAAAGCCCTAAAGTGAGATTTGTTTATGGTTATCCATGGGATTGTATGCAACTGACCATAGATCAGGTGACTTACTGAAGACTGTGGGGGATGGGTCAGGAAATACATTGATGAGCTGACGGAGCCACACAATGCGGAATGGCACATGTACAGTATGGATGATTTGCCGAACTTAACAGTGGTGATTTTCCAGTTCGCAAAGTGTTTTCCCTTAGCAAAGGCTATGTTTCAAAAACAGGTGCTTTTGAGTCATTTCCCCACGGGTGACGTCCACAAATCTCTACCCCAGGCCATTCTGGCTATAGTCACTGAATGGGGAGATTGACAGGTAACCAGGGTTTTCCCCAACTATTTTTTGGGTGCCTGTGATGTTTCCCTTAAACCCATCTGATATAGGACATCCCTGGTGCATTGTTCATTTATGGATGATTTCTCTTCTTGGATATTGGGGCTTTCCGTCCAAACGATGTTTGAATATACTAGCGGGTACATTGCGAAGAGGGAGCTCCCCAAGCTCGAATGAATCAGAGAGATTCGATTTGTGAATGACTGTCCCACATTCCTCGATTTTCTGTAACAGCTATGAAAAGGAGATCCTCAAAACCACGGCTTTCAAGACTAAAACGATCCAAATGACCCAGATGATTTGGATGGGGTATCTCCATGACTAGGAACCCTCAATCTGTGACCTTGTTGATCACCCAGTGGGGCATCTACCATGTCTTGCCCATGCTCTGAGAAGTGGAACCGTGCAGCCGGCTCCGGCTCCCCACGGTACTTGGTCAAGATTGAAGGCTCACAGCACATATGGACCTGCCATTCTATAGTAGTAACTTACTCGTGGGGGTGCAATTCAATTGGGGGTGGTAATCGTGATAGCCATGGTAAGAACCCCGAAGTTAGGATATAACTCTTATAACCATGGTTTTCTGACTGCTTATTGGTGGAAGTGCAACAGCAAGTCCCCCCTTTTTGGTACCCAATTCGGACCCAACCCTCATCATACCAGCCATGTCAGTCATTTGGTCAAACTTTGAAATTATAGTTCAACTACATAGATATATAACGACCCAGTATATTTCAGTTTATTGAATAATCATGTAAAAATAATTCTTCAAACCTAACACATTATCCCTAAAACCCAAAGAATTATAATCTCCGTGTATAAATAGATATTTATATTATGTATATCTATAGATATCATATTACTACCAACATAGGTACTGTACTTAACAACCATATTTCGGCCCCCAGGGTTTATCCTCTCTGTGTGGCCATGCGCCGGCGATGGCCCTGGGGAAGACTTTACCGCTGGCCCCGCGTGTTTTCGAAGCAGTGCCGGTCCTACACGGAGAGCGTTCCTGGGGCGGGAGGTGTCCCCTACAGTGTATGTATGTATGTATATATATATATATATATACGGCCCAAAAGCTGGGAGTATTTCATGCTATACAACCAACTAGTTTTAGGAGTTGGTTCATCCCATGCATAACTGTTAGGCCAGGGCCATAAGTGTATGAAACATCCAATTGTATCCCATGTTTTTTTTTACCGTCATAGCAGTTTCGGTTTGTCCTTGTCCTACAGTGTTCCAAACAAAAACATATACCCTTTCCTCAGTCAACATAGAGCTCTCGAATTATTCATGTTTGGTGAAAACTAATCTTTCAACCCCCAAGTCATGGCAGGGTCAAACTATTAATTTGATTACCCAAGGATAAGTCATATATGGCTGAATTGTAGTAATTCACTATCTGTCACCATGCGGCCATGGCTGGGGAGTCATCCTCCCCTTGCTACTCATCATTCAATTTGTTTCATATGTTCCATATGTGTATATATAATATAATTATACATAATGTACAGATGTAACTATAATATATATTTATATATATATGCGGTGCTACCCCCAACGATAGCTAAGTTGGTGATCATATCTAGTATACTAGTTAACTATGGATTATTCATCGGAACTGTAAACAAAATTCGAAGTGGGGGGGCACCACCCTTAGTTACCGATCACTACTTAGATTTGCTGAGTGGTTCATCTTTGGGCATTTTCCCAGTGCTCAATCCTCTAATTGGGGAATCTACTGGTAATGTGTTCACATTTTCGGATACCATCTGAAGAAAATCCCAGTGATATGTGGATCTGATGGTTGACCTCGGTGTTTTTGGGATCTGAACCACGTCAGGACTTGCAGGTTGCGCCTTTGCGCAATGCCCTGACAGCCGCTGACTGGAATTAAGTAGGAAAAGGGAATGGGGTTGTGAGTTAAAACTGACCATAATGAAGTGACTTACTGACTGAGCATGAACTTACGGGAAGTTTTTGGTTTGGTACCTGAAATTCTAAGAAAGAAAAATGATTTCTTCGGTAAAGTTGCTATATTTGGAGGATGAAATCACCACTCTTGGACAAAAGCACCTTGACTTTGTTGCAATTTGTTCTGAGTTTTGCTCAAGATTGGGCATGATTCCACAAACATTTGCTTGTGCGAGCAATCCGATCGGTGACTTGAGATGAATGGTTGCTGCTGTACCCCAGTGAGTTTTCTTACTTCCCATTGAGCAAATAGTTTCACGAAGCCTACTTATATAGTTGCCAAATGTGGTGAAAACACCCTGGCTACTTACGATTCCTGCGTAGTTCACTACTACAACATACGCTATAAGCCATGTAAATGAGATGCACGAGGCGGCGCTATCTTCATGGCTTATAGCTATACCCCCTTGGCTAAGTTGATTATTATAGCAACGCTCAACAACAATGCTGAAAAGTGGGAACCTGGACAAAAATAACTGTGGACGATGGAAATCCTGCACCATTTGGCAAGAAAAAAAGTTGGGATATTTGGCATCTACCAACTGGCGCAGGATTACCATCCACAGTGTGTATTAAATATCATGATATATCATGTATAACCTTCTGGAAACACTTTTCGGCATTTTTTTTGGATGGCTGATGGCTGATGGCTAATTAATGATCCATTATGCTTGTTGTGATGGACATAGTTATCTTATAGTTTCACCCCCACTACGGTAGTTGGTTAACAGATGATGGGATGTAAATAAACAAACTAAACTAACATAAAGGGGGGCACGAAACTTGTACATATCTAATTCTCAGGCGGCATCTCAGCACCAGCTCCAATAGAAGTCTTAAAGACAACAACATTAAGTCCATTTTTCCAGAACTGAACAAAACACTATATGATAGATATGGGCCACCCAAAATCGGATGTCTAAAGTCAAGCAAAAGACCAACATCTATGGTTTGCTGAGTCTTAAATTTGAACTCATACCATATCATACTCACTAACATTCTATTCAGAGCCCCCCAAAAAATACTGTATATAGATGTATATAGATGTATATAGCCTTTCAACTCCAGATCACAGATTTTTTTTTGGAACGTGGAGGTCTCATCAGAAGAATGGGTCCTATTCAGCTATTTTCCACAAAGAGCCAACCTTTTATGACCAAAGTTACACGAACGGCTTATGTCAAAATGGCCACCGGGACGAGACGTCGGATCATCATTCAATTTGTTGCGTGTTTTTGGGCCAAGTTCTTGGAACATTTCTTTTATGCACAGGACCCACGAAAAAAAGGAACCAAGAGCGACCAAATCATATTCTCGAGGACCATCAATCTTTGAACTGGAAATTCACGGTTGAAGTCCCTCAAAAGGAAAACGCATCAATCCTGTATATAGGACATAGCGTTTTCCCAACATTACCCATTAGATGTCGAACTGAATATGTTGAACAGTAAATCGAACAGATAATCGAACCATGGTTTCGGCTTAAGTTTTTTCCGATTCAACCAATCAATCACAGTTATGAGCCAGTTATGGGCTTTACCAGTTTAAATGGACATATCATTCCATAAATAGGGTTATAGTTGACAGCCATAACTAGTAAAGGGCCAATCAATCCAGGAAAGTCAGAAGACCCTGCTGGGTATCGGCCAATTGGCCGCGCGCAACGATGTGTCCCTTGGCTGCCAATAGGCGATGATGGGCGTAGAACTGTTGCCCGATTCAGAGCTTTCAGAACCAACACAGGGATTAACTAAAGATTGTGTATATGAAGGCAAGACGCTTGACACCGAGAGACGTTTGCCACAGAGCTGTTGACAGGGCGTGGAGGCTGCAATCTTCTGAGTACCAAGTTGGCAAGTGATGGTGCAGCAATGCCGCAGCGCCGGGGTTCCAAGCCAAGCCTTGAACTGAAGTGGCGCGGCATCACCTTGGAGAACTCGGAGCACCCCCAAAAGAATGATAGTTTAGCAATGTTTATCATCATTTCCCGGAATTAAGTTGCCATTGTGATGTATACCCCTTATTTTCAGACACACCCGTGACCAAGAAACCAGCAAGTTTGATGACTTTGAAATGTTGACCGGATGCCGAATCGGACACCCGATCATTTCTCCATGATGTCATGGTAGCTTTCACACCACAATGAAGCGAAGAACACCTTGAAAACGGTAGACATACGTACATACGTACATACATACATACATACTTACATACATACATACATACATACTTCCATACTTGCAGACTTACATACTTACTTACACACTTACTTACATACTTACATGCATGCATACATACATACATACATACATACACAGTTTTTAAGTCCATGTATGGTGTTCCTCCATAACCCCGTTTGTAAAAGTACAGGTGACAAATACTGCTAGTTAAATCATAGTTGTAAAACAAACTGCTTATCAATGGGGCCCCGCATTGACCATTGCCTGTTGGCTTGTTTTATGATGGACATACATGTTGAGTCCAGGACCGTTCTGTGGGTCCAACAAACCCAAACCTTCATGTCTTTGCCCTCCTGAGAAGAATGTGATAAGCTATATATAGATGTATGTGGAATATACCCATTTGCATGTGTGTCTGTCTAGAAATATGGTACCCCAAAAATGTGATGGCTAATGACAATTTCCGATTAACATAGCATTGTGTTTGTTTTCGAACAAAACCGTATGGGTTATGAACCAATCGGGATGCACATCCAGCCAAGCATGGGGTGGTTGGATGGTGTGGAAAGACACCATCCTACCCATTTTCAGATATGATTTGGAGGGTGTTGTAAATATTTGTATTAGTATTTATTTTTTTTATCTATATATATATATTTATATACCCAGACCTTCCCACGTCGAAATTTAGTTTTGCATTTAAACAAATGAAATACAAAATTTATCCAGGGTCAATGGTTTTGTTTTTTTGCAGGCAAATTGTGTGTGTCCTGGGTTTGGTTGCTTTGGGTCTAAGTACTTTGCACCGCTGAAAGTTTTGGGATCAAAAATCCGATTGCAGACATGGGGTTTGCGGGGTGCCAATTCAAGCGGAGCGCCAGGATAAACTTAGTTCTTCACGGGCAACTTCATGGGCATTTCATGCGAAGATGTTTTGGGGGTTCCGTCTAGGACCCGTTGATGTTCAGGGATTTTATCAAAGTCCATGTATGTCAGTTTTTCCACCCAATACACTGCTGCGCATGAGTCGTCCAGCACTACACTCCGGCTTAACAGATGATGCCAGGGGGAGAAAAGGAAAACCCACCATGGTTAAACTTAGTGTTTCCGTATCTTAAAATTAAATTTGCCCCATGAGGTCCTGGGTATACATGATTATACAGTATGTACCTTCTCAGGAAGTATGTGGATGGTGATATGTAAGCCTGTACTCACCCGGTTAGTGGGTTCAATTATATTATTGTTTAACCAAAAGCAACAGCAAACATATTTTCAACCATATTTGGGAAGATGATCCCCAATGACTGACATATAGATACATAGTTTTTTTTGCTAAGTCTTGTGATTGCTGGTTAAATCAGCAGCTAGATGGGTCTATAAACCACATTAACTAGCTGGAAATATCTACCATAAACCACCCAATTCCCCTCCACCAAATTATCAGTTCCATCCTGAACATAGCCGTGGATGTCATGAATCTTCCAACCCCCAAGTCATGGCAGGGTGTTGAATTGTAGGATACCCTCTGGGAATCGTGGACTAGAAAGTCCACCATTCTTAGATGATTTTTCCCATTCGGATTTCCATAGATGATTTTCCCATCTATAAACCTTCGTGTTTATATTTTTGGGAGTTTCCAGCTCGCCACGTTTTCAAAAAAACAGAACCAGCTATGCCATTTTTCGGATCGAAGTCGGATTTTTTGCCACTATTATGGTCCTCAACAGGTATAACTGGGATTATTTCATGATATGTATACTTGCTTATAGGAGTTATTTCATCCCTGTTTGGTGGTTTGGAGCATTATATTTATATTTCCATATATTGGGAATGTCATACTCCCAACTGACGAAGTCATAGTTTTCAAGATGGTTAAAACCACCAACTAGGGATGTTTCCATATATAACAATACTACCAACATTTACCCTAGAAATCACCCAAATGTAGGTAAATTTACCGCACATGGAGCATATGGGTAGGAGTTTTTTCATCCCGTTGAAAAAACTGTTGCGGGCGCTGCAGGTATCTTCCCATGCCCAAACCTTTCGGGCTCCACGCCCGGTCTGTGGCGGACGTCCATGAGATGTTGCGGAGCTGCGTCAAAGAACCACGCAGCGAGCCTGGGTAATCCCATGGCGAAATCATGGGGAAATCATCCGGAAAATCATGGGAAAAATCAATAGGAATTTCAGGATCCTAGAATGGAGGTACTGTACCATATTTCTGGCCATATTTTGTGGGGATATTTCCTGAAATTTAGTCCTTATATAATGGTCATTGAAAAAAACTGGGAAGAATGTTGAGAAAATTTTGATTTTCAGTCTGATTCATTGGGAAAATGCTGGTATGCATTATGATTTCACCAGTAAAGATGATCTCTTTAAAGGCGAATTAGTGACAATGAATATCAATGAATGGTGATTTACCCAGTAAAATTCAGGATCCAGTTTTGGTACACCGGCTGGATAGGTGAAATTAGTACAACTGATTCTTTTGCCATTTTGATGATATATATATATATATTTTTTTTAATGGGTATACGAGCTGAAACGTTATTCTTGCACCGTATCCAAGATTGATAAAATGCGCTTGAAAGCCTGGGGGAAAACAGGGACTAGTAGGACCCAGGACGTGGGAAACCTTTTTCTGACCAACCAGAGGGGATGATACTAAGAGAAATGTCCACGTTAAATATGTTTCCCTAGATAGCTAAAATGGTTTATATTACTCCAATAAGTCCAATAACTATGGTTTATGAGATTTATAGCTATGGTTATTGGGGCTTACAAACCAACTAAGGTCTGATAACATGTGTCCCTGGTTTTCTCATGCGTAAATGGAGATGGGTCCAAACGTACATTTTTGGGGACGAACATCCACTATGCCATTGTTTTTTTGAATTGAACAGAAGCTTACCGGGGTGATGGTGTTTTATTGTTAGGGTCTACCTGGAAAGTCTAGTGCCCATTGTCTTGCGCACTTTCCAAAGTGTCCAACAATTTGGTCACTGGAAAGTGTACCATTTTAGGAGTAGGATTTCTACGGGTATTCATGGCACTTTACGGATATTTACGGCACTTTTACTTTTACGGTCATTTTTGCAGCAAAAGATGAAATGCCTTTTTTTGGTGTGAGAATTGCAAAGTGCCACAAAAATGGGCTATTAGGCCGAAGTAGCCGGAAACAATAGGCAACTACAGCTATCCAGGTAGCTTCTTCTTAGCGAATAGAAACGAACGATTCCAATCCAATCGGTTTGAGGGAGTTCACACAGTTATGGCCCTTTCCCAGTTTTAAAGTCAGAATGTCACCTCATTTATGGAGAAATCACCCATTTATATATATATATATATATGTATGATAATTGGTACAGGGCTTGAAGCGCATAGACCCAGAAACGGGTTTGCTCTTAAACATCTCGACATGATCCCAGGAACTGTTGCAACCAGACGATAGCGTCGCAGCCCACTGCAGTTCCTCGGACGTCTCTGTTTTGTCCCGGAGGTGCCTGGGAATCCTAATGATTTTAAAGCGGTAGTCGTTGAGTATGGCCCATTTTGGAGACATGACCCACATTTTGGATCTTAGATATATTTAAGATGATTTAGGATCAGAATCAGGGTACTGAATAAACATTCATGATTCCAAAGGGATTTACATTACCTGGTTTATTGGAGGTAATAAGTGCGATTCAAAGAAGAAAAGAAATACCCCAAAATCCAGTGGCTTATCTGAAAATTGCCACTTTGGGGGAGGATTAACCCAAAGCTGGGTAAACAATATGGGCCAAACGCAGACAGAACGGGGATACAACGGAGTTTTTAGTGCGATGGAATGCAGGGAATAACGATGTCACCACAAGCGATGTGGGCGACGATCCCAATATTTCCTGGACTCGTCAAGTTGGTGACTTTGCTGCCAAGCAATGAATGTAATTCCAAGGCAATCATTAGGGCCTTTGACCGGCCCCATATATGGGTATGTTGTCTTCCCCAGTTAGGGCCATTAGTCCTACAATGTTAGGCCCCCAAGTTCTAAGTTGTTATGGAAATCATCATAAATTCCATTCACTAGTTCGGTATATCATGTTTTATCCCCCATAAAGCCCAACAGTTAAAGAAGTTATGTGCAGAACCAACGTTCGCTATCGTAAACGCGAGCCCCACATGGTATATTCTGTGAGCACCAGGACAGGTATAGCCTCCGGTACAAAAAAAACGTGGCTGGCTGCATGTCCTCTTTATGGGATGTGTTCCCAGCCCTAAACCTCCATTTCCTTCGTGGATTTCCCAGGCCATAAAACCAGCTACACTCCAGCGATTGGCGATCCTAGGTTATGCCGTGGCACACGAGTTCCCATGGTTTCCCTTCCTTTCAACCCTCGGGCAGCATCCGGAGGCGGAGACCCGAAGGTTGACCAGGGTGAATGATGGGTTTCTGATGGAGATATCTAATTTAGTAATTTATCTGTAGACATGAAGATGATGAAGGTGAAGATGAAGATGATGAAGATGATGATGATGATGATGATGATGATGTTGATCGTTTCTATTATCATTTTTTTTGTATTTGTTGATTACTATTATCATAATTAGTAGTAGCAGTAGTAGTGGTAGTAGTAGTAGTAGTAGCAGTAGTAGTAGTAGTAGTACATAGTAGTACATAGTAGTACATAGTAGTACATGGTAGTACATGGTAGTACATAGTAGTACATAGTAGTACATAGTAGTACATAGTAGTACATAGTAGTACATAGTAGTACATAGTAGTACATAGTAGTACATAGTAGTACATAGTAGTA
>Ga0126342_10001709_pt1 | contig 31938 bp, 28 predicted proteins | sample Cyp1metagenome_FD_92528 | JGI IMG/M metagenome (GOLD analysis project Ga0126342, IMG submission 92528) | Coral microbial communities from Lord Howe Island, Old Settlement Bay, Australia - Cyphastrea 1 metagenome | ecosystem: Host-associated > Invertebrates > Cnidaria > Coral ...
AGAATTTATCTCACACTTATGATCGAGATAAAATCTAGCATGTCTGCAGATAAAATCAAGGGACCTATCGTCATTTTTACTAAGGCTAAAAAAAAAATAGCCATGCACCCCAGGGGCTGGAGCTCCTAGATCTCAGCTGGGAGCTACCAACGGGGTTTATATTACTATGTACTACTGTAAACTTACACAAATGGTCATATGATTGTTTTGGACCATCATTTCCCGTCAATTCGATTTTTTTTTTTTGCATTTCCCAACGGCCCTCCGGCGCCTGGTTCAAGGCTTCCTCCTTGGTCTTGTCTGGGACCGATAGAAGTAGCTCGATGATCTCCTGCTCCGTGATGCTGAAGGGCACCTGAGGGAGCTGAGGGAGCTGAGGAAGCTGAGGGAAATGGGACATGCATTAAATCATTAAAAAAAAATAAAAAAAATGGGAATTGATTGGGATTTTTTGTCCAGGAAATGTGGGCTACTGATATAACCATGAGAATGATGGGAATATATGGGAATCCAGTTTCCAAAAGTTTCCAATGAAAGGAAAATTCTGAGATTTGGTTGAGTTACCCGAAGAAACATCTGACTAAAAATGAGATGTTGGCCAGGGTAAAGTCCCCCATCCTCGTGTTCTGGGGATGGAATACGAAACAATATTTGAAAATTGAAAGTTGAAAGCATCAATCAGCAATGAAAGATGGATCCAACTCCTTGGGAATACCCGAATTGGAGCCGATCATTTAAACTGCAACCAATCATAGAATGGACCCAGGACCAATGACTGGCTTAGAACCTTCAAACCGTTTGGGGATGTTCAGGGTTGCGTGGTGAGCCACTTTCCCTTCAACCACTTCTGAGAATCAGAACGATGCTCCGAAGCCGCTGCAAAGAACTGGACGTTGAATCCATTCGATCATAGTCTACTTGGAGGATCATCCCACTTGGTGGTCAGTGGGGGTTATAACATGTTATAACCCAGTTATAACCCAGTTGTAACTGGGATAATCTACTAAATGGGATCACGGATCCCCAAGTCTCCTTTGTGTCTGCGCTTCTTGTTGTACCACTGCCATGGGTCACCCTGAGGCTTCCTACCCACTTGCCGCTGTGCTCCTGTCGTTCACACCAAAAATCGCTGGGATTTCTGTCATGTTCATCCTCTGAAAAAAAAAACGGTTTTGACCATGCTTGATCATCCTGATCCATTCCCAAATCAACTGTCCGACTATCCAGAACAATGATGTCTTTCTGACACCTATCATAATCTATGTTCCCTCAAACCCAACTTGGTCAAACTCCCCAAATTTCTTCAACATCCTTTCCAATCCAATCTCAACGACATCTTGAATCTGTGGCCCATCTGGAGAAATCAATTCCTAAAGCCTGAAATTCCATGAAACAAAAATAATATACCATCTGGTTATTTAACATAGCCATGGAAAATCACCATTTTTAATAGGTAAACCATCTATTTCTATGGGCCATCTATATACCGTGGCTATGTTAGTCATAACCAGATGGTACCAGTTTTATTAGCTTCCCTTACCGGCCATCATGTCACGATAGGGTCAAGTCATGCCACGATTTACCCAGCTCCTCATAGACCTGGGTGGGTGTGCACCTGGGGCTAACGTGGCCGACATGAAGGAATTTTAACATGGAACATCCGAAAAATGCCAGTGGCCAATAGGGAATCACTCAGAAACTCATAGAAAAATGTCTTTCAAATCCGCCATTTTTTTTGGATTCCATGTTGGTCTTATGGGATTGCAGATACTTGGCACCTGCACTCGGGCAGATGGAGGGGAGCTTCCAGCAACCATCCCCATAGCTTTTCCCTGCATTTTCTCATAAATCCGCCGTAATATGGCTCGAAATTGGATATATAATCTCCAAAATTGGGATATATAATTATATATATATATGTATGGATACTTATGGACCTATGGATACTTAACATTACTCAATCGATCTTAATCGTAATCACTAGAAGATCACTGGAATCTGATCATCTCATGCGCCGAGCCACACCACGATGGCCGTGATGGGCGGCGCAGCGGCCAGGCCGTAGTACCCGATGAAGCCCAACATCCACTTGGCCGTGGCATGGACCTGGACCGTGGAGCCAGCAGAAAGGGGTAGCATCGGGTGATGTATGACTAACAGCAATAGCCATGGAAAGATCCACCCATTTTTTTTTTTATAGGTAAAGCATCTATTTCGATTAGGGCCATGGCTTAACCATGGCGAACTGTAACAGTCATAACCAGAAATTAATCACAACCATGTGTCACAAGAAATGACCACAAACACCAATAAAACACCAATGATTACAGATAGAACTTCTGCGGCCGCTTCGGTGTAAAACTTCTGTTGGAGATGTAACCATGGAGACAGCTCGTGTTCTTCGGCCAAGATCCCAGCAGGTGGCAGAAAAAAAACCTTCAGCTACGTCACGTAAATGTTCTGACCACATCTTGGAACGCGAATTGGAGTGGTAAGGAATTCCCTGGCTTCTCCTCTATAAATACTCTATAAATACCCACAAAAACACTGGTGTGAATGAACATCAAAATGTATGTTCCTTTGCCAAGTTGGCAGGACCTGTTGCCCATTGGATGCGGCGTTGTGTGTTTGATGCCGAGTCATCAATCAACATTGCTTTGGAGGTTCGACTCCTCCCAGGTCCGCTTTGGCTCATTTCGTTGCTCTTGCGGTCAGTTTCTTTTTGTGGCAGTTGTTTCCTCTTCTTCTTCTCCTTCTTCTTGTTATACAGTCAACATAATATCCATTTTCATAGCCATTTTCTCCACTTAGATTTCCTCCCCTCAAACCCCTAGCATCACCACACTTGTCTGGCCTGCTCCATAGTCACGGTGGGAGCAACCTGGGCAGCGTTAGCGTTTTTTTTATAGCCGGCTTGGATGACTTAAATGGATGGTAAATGGATGTTACCCTCTGGTAAACTAACATAACTATGGAAAATCACCATTTTTAATCATGGATGGCAAATGTGAAAAATGGATGTTCATCACCAAAATTGATGCAACATGATGGGTTCCATCATAGGTGTGAATCCATCCCCCCATGAAAAACTGGTGATCTGAGGGACCTCGCGCCGCTCCCCAACCCCGGGAGCCTCTTTGAAAGCTCCGTAGGACTGCTCAGGGTGCATCACGATCTCAGCAACCCGCGGGATGCTCCGTTTGTTTCGCAAACTACTGGGCATTCAGCTGATGTGCACCGAAATTATCTAAAAACATTTTGACAAATAATCAAACAAGAATCAAAAAACAGATCCAACATCATCCAACATTTACAATACACAAAAATCAGGAGATATCACTGATATCACTGGCATCGGTTGCGAATCTAGGCAGCCAGCATGGTCGAAGACATCACTGGTCATGATGAAGTTCAGGTGATCCTGGTCAATATGGGGAATACCCCACGTTATGGCACTTGAAAGAAGGAAACACATCCAGAAAAGTCATATCAATGGAAAACATCTCTGGTTCAAAAAGATTCAGGAAGGAAAAAAACGCTGCAGGTTGCGATTGTGCAGGTGAACATGTATGGAAAGCAGTACAAAAAATAGAAAATGGTGGGATTCTTCTATTTGGCCTCGGGTTTGTCTATACATGTGGTATACCGTATACCCCCAAGTTCCCAACTTATGGCAACTTGAAAGGGAAGTTGCCATGATCATAAACCATGGGAAAATGGGTATGGTTCATCTAGTAATTGGATCATATTTTCCATGGATTTCCATAGGATCTTCTAGTACCCTTTTTTGAGACAAGCCACTTTTCCAACATGTCCAAGTGACATTTCATGCCCACATAGATGGTGGTGGGGGGGCTTTCAAAACATGTCACGAGTACAAAGAAGACAGTACAAGTTCCCATATGAGAGACCAAGACTCATCACAAACATCAAACTCAATTCAGGTTTGGAACGTTGGAAGAAACCGAATATGCAACTCACAAGACAACTGAGAAGGGACCAATCTCCATCCTTGCATCCAATGCCATGAGAACAGGGGGCAACAGGGGCAACAGGGGCAACAGGGGCAACAGGGACAACAGGGGCAACAATCATCCCTGCAAGGTGGTGCCCTTCGGTTGTGTCGCCAACGAATACCAGTTTGTTATCTACCCCAAATCAACCGAACACTTTCTTCACCAAGTTCAAGTTTCACCAACTTAACTATCATACATCAACATTCATCAACTATACTTCAATCTTAACTATACTCTCATAGATCATCGAAAATCTATCATAAATCAAGAATAATTCCATCATAAATCCATCATAGATCAAGGAGAAGAATCCCTGCCAGAATCGCCGCCTCGGAGGGCACCGTGTCGTTCTCTTGGACCCCTTTCTGCACGTCCTGCCGAATGGTGACAGGTTTATGATGCTTATATAATGACTAGTAGTGGTTAATGATGGTTAATGATGGTTAACATACACACTAGAAGATACTGTAAGTTTTTGAGGGTTGGTTATGATGAATAATGGTTAGTCAGACGGTTAACTCAATGAAATAACATCCAATAATGGTGAGTAATGGTTGATGATGGTGAATCGTGGTTCATCCAAGTTACTGGTGATCCTTCAAGGAAAGCAGCAAGGTACCCTGGTGTATTCCAAGTTTGGGAAACAATTGGGTGTCTGAAAACAGGGCGCTCCAAATATATATATATATATGTATATATATATATATTATAATATAATATAATATAATATAATATAGTATAGTATAGTATAATATAGTATTATATTATAGTATATTATATAATTATATATATAAGCATATATATATAAGCATATATATATATATAGTATGTATCTCAAACATCATCCTCCCCATATTTCAATGGCCATTTGGAAACAAAATCCACCATTTCAGACCCATAGCTGGGGACTTACCAAGCGATACCATTGGTACCATTGGTACCATGTCCATGTCCATCCAGCTAACTGTGGGTAATCTACCCTCCAACTGGCTGGGAAATCCCCAACAAGTGGACGTTTCTGGCAAAAAAAAACGATGCCCACAGACTTGAATCACACCCGAAGGATAGAACCTTGGGATTCCCAGTGGATGAGAGCAAAGGCAAACTATTTCAGCAAATTGCTGCAGGTAAAATCCTCATGTTTGTATATCAAATCCGCATTTTGTCATATGGGGATGGGTCAAAACCCTATCCCCCTGGTGAACATCAAAATAGCTGGTCAATGGATGTTCATCCCACTAAAAATGGTATGTATAGGTATTGATCCATAGCCATATTTTGTCCCGGCAGACCGCAATTCTTGCTGGCCAAATCTTCAATTTTTTCTCCGAAAACATGTCCTTCTTTTCTGTGCTGAATGATTTACTGTCCTCAATCATCAACCACCAGGGAGTGATCCAGTCACCGGTCCTTGAGCATGGCATCCATATAGCGTTTCATTTCGCTCTCGGTGATGCCATAGTCACAAATGGCGCGGATCTGGCAGGCTTGAAAATCAAGCCTGGCATCAACAATCTTGGTGAACAATAATAACACCTAATGATCTGGTATAACACCTATTATTGGTATAACACCATCATCATCTTGCTACTAGTATTGAAAATATCAACAATCTTGGTATAAATAGATATTATGGATAGTATCATATAGTATCTATCTATTTATCCATCCACTATCTTTGTTGAAAATCACCTTGTTTTTTTTGTGGCAAAACCGGCCAGGCCGCCTCCTGCACCACGCAGGCCAAGGCATTTCGCCAATCCCTGGGGTCCGCGTTCACGGTGATGGAGGTCACCTTTGTTGGGGTTGAGAGCTGAAATTTGGAAAGGAAAGATGGGAGAGGATGAAACAACTATGATAAATATATGTTGTATAAAAATTTACCATCATTTACCTGTCTATCAAAAATCTATCTATTTAATGCCATGGCATGACATGTCATGCCAACTATATTTGCAGAAGAATGAGTTTGAAGCCACTTCCAGCAATGCCCACCTCGAAGAGAACAGTCATCTCCAGCGATGTATGTACCCATGTATACAGTCGTTGAAAGAATTATGGGAAACAAGTCAAAGAATGACAGGCGACCTCCTGTCTATCACGGGAATTTGTTTGGCATTTTTCCCATAATTATGTTTTCCACATTTACTATATATATAATTATATATATATACATACATAGATATATAATGATGTACACACACATATTATATATATAGCTACGATTACGTGAGCCGTAAGCATATTGTATGTGTAAAAAGTCGAAACCTACCTGGGAAAGAGCAGGGCAAACCACCTGGCTAAGTACTGAACCTCAGAGAATCCCCCCCAAAAAACTTGCTGAAAGTGGCTCACTCACCATTGCTAGTGGCAAATCTACAGTATGTCAACCGGAAATCTGTCAGCCACCAGTAGAGTAACTGGATGTAACTGGTGCATATCGTTGATCCAAACCGCATCCGTTGACCGAGGATCCAAACCGCACATCCTTCACGGAATGAATCGCTGTGATCGATCTGCACGGGCGCCTCTACGGTGAAATGGACATCACACGACTGAACCATCTGATTCAACGACTCATGAGATTTTGTGACTTTCGAAAATCCAAAATGTTGTTAAACAGAAATGAAATCCACGTGCTCCAAATGGCATTGCTTTCTTTCCCTGCAGTTCCGGGGTGCCAAAGCGTTGCTAGAGTACCCCCCTTTTGCAGCTCCCACTTTAATTCAAGTGGGAGAACACAGAGCAACTTTGCTTCTATTCTGTTAATTTTAACTCTGCAACGGCTTGTCCACATCGATCATCTCTACTCCGCGAACCTATGTTAAGCATATTACCATCATCTACTGATAGGAACCCACGTGAACGCCATCTTCACAATCTTCCCAGTCCAACATTTCTGCAGCTGCGCACATGATTGGAACTGTAGCGCGAGACGATGCGGAACTGCAGGACGCCGACGAGGATGCGGACAGCCACCAGGTTGCGAATATCCTGGTGAGACAATGCTGGTTGAGCCTGGAAAACATGGGAAAATCTTAAGAAAATTGCAGGAAAATATGTTACCGTTGTCATTCCAAGAACGGTTGAAAATTAAAGTCACGACAACAAAAGTATGAACTCCATTTCCTATCTGAGCGTTTCTTCCCAGTTCATACAGCAGCAATCCAAGAATTTTATGACGGGACCAAGAGTTTGCCCTCGAACCATCTCAGGTCATGGTTGCACAGTGGTTTGGGTTGATGAATTGGTCTCGGATTTTGATGCTTTCGAACTTATCGGCACAAAGGTTAGTGTTTCTTGAAAAAGGCGCTTCGTAGATGCTATACCGCTATCATGTATATATCTATATATCTATACCCCTGTTTGGTTTCTATATCTATCTATGTATTATATCATATCTATATATATATATATACACACACACCATCATCATTGTGGGGACGATTCTAGTCCTGAGACGTTCTGGGAATGTGCGATTTTATAGGCAAACACATACCCTCCAGTTTCAAGGAGAAAATGGGGATGAACCATGATGAACCATCAAATTTATGGGTACCCTCTGGTTATGATATGTCAAAATAGCTATTGAAAATGGCCATAGAAATAGTGAGTTTTCCCATTAAAAATTGCGATTTTCCATAGTTATGTTAGTTTACCAGAGGGTACCCCCTTCTAGGATCTCACCAACTGCAGGTCCTCGTAGGTTCGCAGTGGCCGCACCGGGGTCTTCGCGTAGAAGTTCAGCTGCCGGGCACTGGGCTTGTCCCATTTGCTCCATAGGGAGCTTGAAACTAGACATCAAGAAAACAAAAAACAGCGCGATTGCCTCATTTACAATTTGAGTTGGTGATTTGTTAAATGCACATTAGATCAAATTAGTCTCGCAGTTGAAGCTGGCCAGCAAGAAAAACACTGTCATAGAAGGACATTCTTTGGACGGTGGATCCAAATGGTGTAGACCATCCCTCAGGTGGCATATGTTCAGCATCAAAACCTTCGCCACCAACTTTTCACCATCCATTTTGCCGGTCAATCAGCTCAAATCTCCCATCGACCAGGCCCTTTTTTAGGCCCTTTTTTAGGCCCTTTTTTAGGCCCTTGCGCACCTGCAAACCTTCCAACAACTCGTTGCGGAAGATACGCAGAGGTCCGTGCCAGGGCCTCAGCTGTTGAGAGGATGATCCTCCAAACAGGCGGAAAACAGCAAAAACTGCGGAAATCGATGGGACATCTATGGAAATCCATGGTTTCCTTTCCGAAAAGATTCCATAATATATTTCCATATGATTCCATGATCTACTTTTTCATGGTGGGATTTTCCACGTCTCTACGTTAGTTTGGATTGTGACTGAGCCCCCAGGCTTGCCACCACTCTTGATGTCAAAAGCTGCTGCCTGGCACACCAGGATCAGAATTGTGAAGCCGAAGATCTTGTGTCTCAAACTGGGATTGCTTCTCAAACTCCTTCAGGGTCAGGCACTTTAAGAAATGACCTCAGCTTGTTGACCCCCCCCTCAACAGGGGCCATTGGGCTATCTTTCCGCACCCCCCGGGCCTTTGTGAATTCATGATCGGATCCAATCATGGGCAAACCTCAAGCGTTGGCAGCTCGGACACCAGCAAGATGGCTCCGCGCATGTCCACAGGTGGTATAACTATAACCCGCCATACTAAACAACTAGGCCAACGGGTAATTTGGTACCAAAAATACCCAACTATATGAACTACTATTAACCCAAGTCTATCGCAATATAACTATATATATATACAATCCATATATATATATATATAATATACTACAATCCAACTATGTGAACTATTAGTCGGCCGATTTATATTGGGTAATATACCATTGACCAAATGAACTACTACCCAATTAGTGGCTGCTGAGTGCCACTGACTGAAGTTATGCAGCTGCTCGGGCCGATCTCGGGCGATCTTCCGGCGGAAGAGGGACTTGGCGTCTGCAGAGGCCTTAACGAGTGAAACGGATCTGAGCAGGACTAAAGCATGATATATCATCTATCCAATTCTACCTGTATGAAGTATATGGGGTCTCATGTATATACATATATATATATATAGATAAATAGATATATTTATACATACCTGTGTATATATATAATATACACACTAGTAGTTGTATATATTTAGTATATAGATGTCAGGCCTCGCCCCACACGGGCTCCATGATGGCACTGTCCGGTGAAGGCCTGTCGGAAGATGTCACCGGAGGAACCCCGTGGGATTCACTGGTTTTCACCAATGTTAGTAGGTGTTTAATGGTTTTTCAACCAAAAAAAGGGTGGTTTAACCTGGTTTAACCTGGTTTAACCTGGTTTAACCTGATTTAACCTGATTTAACCTGGTTAATATGTGACAACTATATACAAATTGGATATGAGGATATGATAAGCAACTCAGAAAATATGGCTGTGTCTGAACGTGGGACCAAAAAATGGCAACTTTTTTGTTACTGAACCGTGGGATTCTCAGGTTCCCAAGTTCTTCATCCACCCCCGAAGAAATCCTTCGACTGTTTAGGGAACATTTGGAGACAAAATTTTGGACGAATATGTTGTTGAAGGGAAAAATTGGAGGAAAATCCTTTGGTATTTACTCCATCAAAGCATCCCTCGACTGTGAGCCATGGACAAGTGCAATTCTACAATTTGCCAATCAAGTACATCAAGAATCATAGAACAAACATGGAGTCGGCTTAAAAATTCTCGCATTGGGCATAGCCTGTCAAAGCTTAATAAAGGCCACTTCGTCAAAGTTGGCACATGTTGGCACAAAGTTGGCACAAATGTGTTTTCCAATCCCATCATCGCCCCCTGGGCTCGGACTTGTGTCTGGCGGTCGCTGGTTCGAAGACCTGGCAGCGCTGGAAGATCTGGCCACCAACGATCGGACCGATGGAAAAGGAATCGCTTGTTGATCTTGTTGGAACGATTGAATTTCAGCGAACATGCTGATCTAAATGATCTAAGCAGCACCATTTGTCACCGGAAAAGATAGGGCTTTTTTCAGCCAATTGATGGATTTCCTGAAGGGATGGATTTCAACCACCAGCAAGACCGGAGCAGTCGAAATCACGGGGCAAAAGCACCAAGGTACACTTTCAAGATCCACCAGTGCTGTGGTGGACAATCCATCTGCCAGCACTTTGCCGATTTTGGGGACTTCGATGCTAGTTATACTGAATAGTTCTTAAAGGTCTAACATGTCTATCATAGATCATAAGAATTCATAAAATCTCAAGTGCACTCAAGTACCATCAGTACCATATATATATAACATCATTTTCTCCACATGTTCTTCCCATTTTCTTCATATGTTCTTCACTGCTTAGGTCTGCGACCTTCTTGATGCCATCGATCATCTCCGATTCGTCCAAGTCGCCCACCACCTCAGTGGCATCGTCATGAAATAAGAATTGATGAAAGCAACACATGGGCATGTTTTTTTCATCCACCCAGGGGGCCTGGATGTCTATAGTATATATATATACATGTATATGTATATAATTGTGAGCCGCCGTCACAATCAATTGCTGATGCTTCGTACGAAAATTTAGGTTATCGCTTTTTTTTTGTGGGGCCCTATCGCTTTACAGTGTTGTATTCAAATCAACACTAAATAATGCAAACATGCAGCGGAATTGGCTTCACGGATTCAGATCTCTAAACTGCCGGGGATGGATTAAGGGGGCGCTGGTTATCTTTGCGTTTGCAACCATGTTGCGGAGCTACCTAAGCACATTCCCAGACTCTTTCCTAAGCAAGGACATTTATTACAATTTCAACTCCAAACTAGAATGACAGTAACCAATATAAGATATTAAAAGATCAATAATTCTAGGTCAAATGAGTCTATCCCTCGTCCAGGGTCCCTTTTCAACAAAAGGTTATCGCTAGGTTATCGCTAAGGTTATCGCTAAATTAGAACACCAGGATTATCAAAAAAGGAAGAGAAAGAGGACATGAAAAGGACAAATTAAACAAAAAGAAACAAATAATCATAGATGGAATTCAGAATTGAATTCAAAATCAGTTTTGATTTACTTCAGAATTCAATTGCGTTTAGTTTTAATTGAGAAGGAAGGTAAGAAAAAAAGAAAACAAAGGAAGACAAATTTCAAATTGAATTATACAGAACATAAACGGAAATCAGAATTGATTAAAAACTTGTTTTTGCTGTATATAATTCAGAATTCAATTGCATTTAGTCATTTAGTTTAGTTTAATTCTACTGCTTTGGGACCTGGGAGAAAAAAAAACTGCCTGCAGAAAGCAACGGTTCAATCACCTTGGACAACAAATGACATGGCCACTGCAAGAAACGTGGGCACTGCAGGTTGATTTTTTTTTCTTCATCAATTTTGCCCATCGCATGAAGGTGCACAACAATATGTTCTTGGTTTACACAAAGTTTAATGCACTCTCATATGGTTACAAGTTATCGCTTTTTTGGGGGGGCCCTGTCGCTTTACATGGTTTGGTGCACTTTCTGGATACAACTGGACCCTCCCTAACTAAAGTAGTTTACGCTTATTTTGACCGTATCTCATATATATATACATATGTAGTATAATATATGTGACCAATAGACCAATAGACCAATAGATCATTGGATTGGTTTTGTTGGGACAACGGTTTTTCAACTCTCTGAGGGGTCGACGTAGAGCGTGGCGTTGCCTGGGTAGTACCACTTCTCATGGAAGTTGCGGAGGTCCTGACGCGGCAGTCATCGGCCTTGGACACCACCAAAAAATGGCGAAATTCTGAGGATCTATGCTAATTTACCAGAGGGTAACAGATCTAATACCACCGAAATGGTCAGACATGGTCTGAATCTATGAATACCAACAACAATATGTTTTAAAGAACTAAATCAACCAAATCAACCACTGAAATAAAAAACATCTCAAATAAATCAACCACAACAAACTAAACTAAATCAGCCAGAAAACACATCAGCAAAATTCTTATGAAAGGACCAACATCCACCAGTCGACCATGGTCCTTCTGTTGCCAGGCTTTGATCTGCTCCTCCTTGCCGATGGGGAATTGCCTGCGTCGAGGTGGAGAAGTACAGTAACTCTGAGATGCACTGGTCATTTCCCATTACAAATATAAAAAACATGTGGAAAAATCCAACCACGATTCTCACATGACCATGGGTCAACCCTCATACTCTTGTTTTCATACCAAATTAGGCACCAATCTTGTAGATCTTCATCCCAGCATGTAGGGTTTGTCCAAGAATGCGGTACACACGATTTTGTTTCGTTCTTTCAATGGATAGAAAATGAAGTTCCAACCCATATTAGCTACGCATTTTTTTTTGCATTCTTTACCTTAAATGGCCAATATCAACCCATATTTCCATTTATTTCCCAATATTTAACCACTATTAATCCATATGAACCCATATGAAGCAATATTTAACCCAGTATTAATCACCAGTCACACATATCCTATATTATCCACCACAAACCATCAATAACGTTCTTCGAGCCAAGCGACGAGCCCAGCTTATTGGTCTCGTGCAGACCGCTCAAGGTCCAGGTCTCAATGCGGTACTCCATGTCCTTGATGGAAAGAACGGATAGCTAAACGATAGCCTAAAGAAAACCAAAAAAAAAGGAGGAAAAGTTATAGGATGATATAGAAATATATAGAATAAGAAGTGCTAATCTGATCTCATCCTATCCTAATCTAATCTATCTACACTTACAGGATACCCTGCCCCTTTCTTGACATGACGACCCTACCTAGGGTCCTCGGGGGGTGGAAGATTGGGAAGATGCGTTTCCAGTGAAAATTGGTGTGTTTTCAGGGTCGAACTGTTAGACAACAACAGGCCCCGGGTACATATAACAGAGGAAACAACGCATGTTTAAATGACCAACAAAATATTCGCTGTAAATTGGTGAAACTATTGTTACCGGTAAATATGATTTTTACCATCAAAATATGGATGTTCACAAGCCTTCAAATAAACACATGGTAAAATGATTCCGAGCACATGATATGGAAAATCTAGCCGATTTGGGTGTGGGGCTACTTTTGAGCATCAAGCATCAAGATGCCAACAAACATGTGGATCCAAAGTTGGAATAAATTGGAGGTTTTCTACGAAATTTCTCACATTACTGTTGGTACAGGATGGGGCCCCCAAGATAGTGTTCAGTTGCCTTATCAGTGGTTTAATTATGGTTTATGGTCGCTATATTAACTGTTGGTATCAACCACTGACTACCCACGAGTCGTTCCAAATCCTACGGAAGATCCACCGGTCTCGCCAGGACACGTTCACCTGTTGCATCTCAGCCAGCACTGCCTGTTTTTGGGTCGTTGGGTCGGCCCGCGCGATTTTCTGGAGAAGTGGTCCTGTAAGGATTGTTATGAACAGTTAATCAACTGTTAATCAACTGTTAATCAACTGTTAATCAACTGTTAATCAACTGTTAATCAACTTCTGTAATTAAAGAAATATCAGTTACATTTGATTAACAGTTGATTGATCATAATCTATAGTAATCTATTAGTTGATTGTTATCATTAAAAGAAACATAATTGTTGTCATTATGATCCAGAAGAGTTGATTCATTGTAATGAATTGATAATGACATATACTGACAATGATTATGGATTAATAAGATTTAATAAGAATAATAATGGATAAATCATGACAATAATATTGTAATAATAATGGATGTATCATATGGATTGACCATAATAAATGACGATATTTACAATCGTGGATTGATCCATCCCAACCTCTATGGATTGATGCGCCTTGCGCTCCTTCTCGATACGGTGCGGCAGCATCTCTGGAGCAAAGGCGATCTCGTACAAGGCCTGCGAGGTCGGGATTTGGGATGAGGTTTTAAAACACATCCAGAGGTCTCAGAAGACTCGATATTATTTGTAATATATATATATGTATATTATATACACGCAGTCTCTATCTATCTATCTGTCTGTCTGTCCGTCCGTCCGTCTGTCTGTCTGTCTCTATCTATCCTATCTAATCTAATCTAATCTAAGCTAATCTATCTACATAACGTACCATATCCACATCTCTCCACATCTCCCATCTTCACTACCTTCACCGTACTGCCGATGCCTCGAGCGCAGGGAGGTACATACCTCTGCCATCCTCCAGCTTCACGGGTGCATGGATGTGGTAGATGGTATGCCTCGGAACCGGTTCAGCGAATTCAGCCAGGTACCATGGTTTTCATGTCAAAATCGCTGGCTTTATGGATCTTGAATCCTTCGTTCCCTTACCGTGTTGCTGAAATCTCAATAGTATGAATCAAAACCCTGGCCACCAGGTTTTCACACCAAAATAGCTGGGATTTATGGATGTCCCTTCCAAACCTTTTGTTATTTCAATGTATTTCGTTGGTTTTTACTGGTACCCCAACCAGTAGGAAATTTCATGCAATATATGATGGTCAAATCACCATGCATGATGGTTACCCTCTGGTAAACTAACATAACTATGGAAAACCACCATTTTTTAATGGGTAAATCACTATAAATGACCTTTTTTATCAATAGCTATGTTAGTTTACCAGAGGGAAAATCATGTTAAATCCAAGTTCTAATTGGGGATGAACAGCGTCCCGTCATCACAGGGGTTTTTGCGAGGCGCTGGAAATCCGTCAGCGCATTGGAGCGCGAGCCAGTACCGATGAGACGTTCACCTCAGAGAAAAAGGAAGGAGTCCGGCAAAATGGTGGTTTAATGGTGGTTTAATGGTGGTTTAATGGTGGTTTAATGGTGGTTTTCATGGAATTGTTTGACTGTTTGGTTCGGTGATGGCCTAAGTAATGGGGGCAGAATGATATTATGCATATTTGAAATATAGTGGTGATCTTGTGCATATATATATACATAATATGATGCCACAATCATTCAGAAGCCCACCTTCAATAAATGTCAGAACCTGTTTCCTCAAACGTTTTTTCGGGGCTAAGCACATCGATGTAAGCCCACAATGGATTGATGGGACATGGACCGAGCTGGGATGTATTTTTTCAGCTGCAGTTCGGGCTGTTAAGAAAAAGAACTGACTGAATTCACTGCATTATATGTACTTATATGTACTTATCATATTTATCATGATCTCCAAAACAAACCCGCATTGATACGGTGAAAAAAACCGGCCACTTCAAACCGGCGGCTTGGCAATGCTTGGCATCTCCAAATTCAGTCCCAGGCGTTTTCGGCTCCCAAGGAAGCAAACGTGCTCCATCATATGGGCAATGCCCTGCTCATCTGGATCCTGGCACTGAAGGCCAGTGATTCCCCTGGCCTCATCTGGATGGCTCCGTCACATCCCCCAGTGGCCCAGTCCTCATCAATGCTGCCAACGTGCAGCTCAATGTGCGCCTGATCAACTACAGGGATCAGGGAGATCCATGATGCATGTTACACATGCTAATACCTCACATATATATATATATACACATAAACATTATATAAATGTTATATATATATATACACGCCTCACATATACACCTCATATACACCTCATATATACCTCACATATACCTCACACATACTGTACCTCACAAATACGCATGTTAATACCTCATAAATATACCTCATAAACATATATATATATGTATATATATATACATATATATATATATATACGTATATACATATATCACCTCATCATCTTTGGTCTCAGCTGGGACAGGATGCATCGACGCCTCAAAGCGCTTCGGAGGCATGGCATTGCGCAGAATGACATAGCCTCGGTGCAGCGAATTCGCGTCAAGCAGCCCCAATCCCCAGCACTTTTTTGGGACAAAAAAGGGTCAGCAAAGTGTTTCAAAAAACAAAGTTCTAAGTGTATGGATCCATCTCCCAGGTTCACCCAGGTTCATTCAACATTCAAGTCGTAAATTCATGGTAATTCATGGTTTTTCATAAAAAAAACACCACATGAGTAGTGTTTACCACATTCATTAATGGTTTACTATCATGAAAATGCTACCAGGTTCATCATTAATGGTTTACTATCATTTACTATCATTTACTATCATTTACTATCATGAAAATACTACCTAGATGATCACATTCATGGTTTACCACATTAATGGTTCATCATGAATGATAGTAAAGTCACCGGACTCGACAGTTTTCCCAGGGTATCCTCTCGGGTATCCTCTCGTATCCGAGGCCACCACGGAGTCCATTGGGGAGCACACCGCGACCTGTTAGGCGGCGGAAACGGCGGAAGGAAGCCGGCCGCGGGTTCCACGGCGAGGGACTGGAACGCGTGGTGAGTTTTAAGTGACTCAAAAACATGGAAAAATTAGGAACACGTACCATGATACATATGATACATGAGTTTTTTGGAGACTTCTGGATTTTAGGATGCTTTAGGCACTTTAGTCGTGACTCGACATCTTATGAACATGTGATAAATGGGTCGCTTGAGTGGCGGACGGACACCGGGATGCAGGGGCAGGGGCTTTTGGTCCAATCCGTCAGGGCCCGTGGGCCAGTCGATGAGGCAGCGCCTTGGTCGTTTCATGTCGTTTCTGTGTTTGACCAAATGGAACTTCTGTGATGAAACATGGTTAAAGTTGAAGAGATGTCAGATACATATGTGTATATATATATATATATGTATATATATATGTATATTAACATATCATGCGGGCTTTCATTTCTTTTCCTTCTTTCAGATTTTATGACATATCTGGATCTCAGGACGCTTCAGAAACTTTCGAACCCAACTCCCTGGCTGCCCCCTCCGTTCCGGGCTCCGGGCTGCGACGCTTTCCAGTGGGACTTCCAGTGTAACATGCTCAAAGCCCTGACCTGTCACAGCACCATTACGCCCCCACCATTACACTCCCACCATTACAACATAGCAATATATTACAACATAGCAGCAGGACCATTACGCCATATAAGCAATGTTGTAATCATAACAATAAGAATAAATATGAATAAAGTATAATAAATGCGAATATCAATAGTCATCAACATAATAATCTCAAAATCATGGAGACCATCATCATCAACCATCATCGTTAATCACCATCAATCATCATCAATAATAAGCCATTATCACTAATCATCCCCAATCATCATCAAACATCATCATCAAACATCATCATCAAACATCATCATCAAACATCATCATCAAACATCATCATCAAACATCATCATCAAACATCATCATCAAACATCATCATTTTATTACTATACAATATACTATTATTATTATTAGTATTATTATTAGTATTATCATTATTATTACTATTATTATTACTATTATTCTTATTATTATGTTTGTTATTATTAATATCAATATTATTATTATTATTATCATCATCATGATCAATGCGGTACAACGTGGTAAACCAACTACTTACTGTTGTATTTTTCTTAACAATCTATCAATAACTACACTGGGAGTAGGATTTTACAAAGTATCAGTGAGTATTAGTGTAATATCACCAGAGCTGATGTACTCCTACTACAAATACAGTTTTTCTTGGTTGATAGTTGACAGTCTGGTATTACAATGTTACAAACTATCAGTAGAAATGGAAGTTAAATCCATCTGAAAATTAATATATTTCTGATATTTCTATGGTATTTCTATGGGTTTTTCTTAACAAACTAACACCAGGATGGCCTCCTCAGGCAGGGTCGATTGGGCCGCCACCACCGGCGCCGCGACCTCTTCCTGTTGCTCGATGTCCTGACCGAAAAACGTATCTGCCAGGAGATCGACCCCAAAAAAAACATGGTTTGTCTTGCATGATTTCCAAAGGAATTGTACCTACATATCTTCTGTATATCTATATGTTTAATTGTATCTATACATCTGTATGATCCACACATCGTTGTATCTATAGCTATACACGTGATTATGTGATCACATGTGTATATGTATATATATATATATGTATTTTATTGTGGAGATTTGGAAACTCCTTGAATGGACCCAATTTTGTGAACATGCCCTGATAACTAAGCAACAAAACGCTAACTATAAACATATATTGTATAAACTATACATATATACACATCTGTATATATAAATTTACATATATGTATAATGCATATATATATATATATGTATGTGTATATATATATATGTATGTATGTATATGTATATGTATATATATAGACACATAGTGACACATATATGTGCCAAATGGCAGTGTGTCAAAACCTTGTACCCCTTGTGAACATCAAAATAGCTGGTAAATGGATGTTCCCCCTAAAAATGGTATTAATAGGTATTGATCCATACCCAAATTTATATCCCAAGTGAGCCATGAAAAGTCGCTCGTCTTCCTATCCCATTTGCGCCGCCTGAAGGCCAGATGGTTGCGCTGACACGACCTGGAGCCACTGGAGCGCTGACGCGAAGCCGTGACACAGATTGGACATATCGATGAATCATCAATATCTATAGAATAGTAATATTACCCATATAGATAATATCTATAATATCTATCTATTGGATATATCTATTGATACCTCATTTAAGTTCTATAGATAATAAATAATATCACCCATTAATAATGTGAATATGGGGAAACATAGAAAAATATCACCCTAAAAAAATTGAATAGATATGAATAGATAATCAATATCTATTGCCCTATATATTACATATCAATATTAATATCAATCATCACACAATCTATATTAATATGTGTTAATGGAGATGATTTTACGGAAATACCGGAGGTTGACCATCAATTGGAAATAACGAGCCATGACAATAAATACACTATGAATTTCCAGTGGGATGCTTCAAGGTATTAAACGATACACTATTGATTAACTACATAAAGCATTTAAAGCATTACCATCAAAATACAACCATCAATGCAATTAAAACCCAACCATGGGATACCCATGATGGCAATAACAATCGACAATACAACTTATATTATCTTAAATTAGTGCATAGTACAATGGCATTGCAATGGCATGTCATATTATGATGTAGTATCATTGTATCATGTGATAAGAAATAGATCTTTAGATCTTCAACTTATTTCTGACCTGAATTGTTGGGGATCGACCCAGAATTGTTGGATGGCAGCTGTGGAAACCGCAGGCTGCGGCCCTTCAGCATTTCACTCCATCGATCTCTGATCTTTCTGATGCTTCTGGACTTACCTACACAAAATGACTCTTAAAGGAAACCACCGGGCTTAGAAACTCTTGCTCTCAGGTTCCTAACTGCAGTGGGATTTAGCCATCTTCGCGATCCGAACGCCAGAACTGGTTCTGGTTTGCTCATCTCATCCTATCGGCATCAACAATAAATGGATAAGTTGTTGGTGATGAATAAGCCCATACAGTTGGGGCCTTCACCCTTTGGGGCAGGGTGATCCAACTAAATTTATCGCATGGTCTGAAAAAAAACCGGCTAGATGCGGCTAGTGTTATACCATGTCTACCCCATGATCTGTTGGTTGAATCACCATGTTTTCTGGTTGGTTGAATCGCAATGAACTGGGATAGTATCATTATATCATGATATATCCCATTGTTATCCCATTAAATAACCATTAAATAACCATAAAATAACCACAAAATAAGGGCGATGTCCGGTTGTCCACTGAGCTGCCCGACCGAGGAAGGCTCCTCCTCTGCAGATTGTCCCGGGCCCAGCCTGGGCCAGGAATCGCAAATGGGGTTTCTGTAGGGGCGATGTTCGGTTGGAACTGGGAATATATATATATATATGTTAGAATGTAAGCCTCGGATTAATAAACCATGGTTTATTCTATTAGGAGGTGAAAATTTGATACTTAAATCTTAATTTCCCAATTAAACAGCCTAAGGCCTAGCTAGGGTTTGATTAATCTGCCCCCTAACATTCACTAGCCCTAAGAAATCATGGATGTAGGGAATCAAATCACATATTTGTGATCATAGAATGGGGGTGTTTCAGAGATTCATGGAATGGGATTAAGACAGCAACCCCACCATTTTTTGATTCAAAAAAAGTTGGACACCTGGAAAAAACTGTTCTACCTTTTGGGGGACGTCCTGAGCTTCCTGCAGCTTCAGCGTGGTGTCAGGCACCCAGTCGGAGCCATCCTGGCGCCAACATCAGTCATCATTTCAGCCAACCATGATCTACAATCAGTTACATAAAAGTTATATATAATGTTATATATAAAGATATATAATGTCATATATATATATATATTATTCAGCCAACCATCTATAATAAGTGTCTTCACCATTTCACCACTTCCCACGCTCAAAACGTCCCACACTCCCCGACCCAGATGCTAAAGGGGCCCCCAATGCTCGTGGGGTCCATCGCCTCGGTGGATTTGAAGCTGCCATGCTTGCCATGGTCATTTTAATTAGATAATTCATCCATAATTCATCCAAAAATCATTCATAAATCATGCATAAATCATTCATAAATCATTCATAAATCATCAATGTTCAATTGCTATCTTGAATGACCATAAGGCTACGCACAGACTACGAAAGTATCAGATATCAACCCAACTATGATTCAATTTTCGATGACAGCTCCCCAAATCAACTGGACATTCAAAGAAGATAGAAAAAAATGAGAGATCTTGAAACCACCAAAATAGATTCGTTTCTGGACAGAAGCTCCACCTTCACACCGGGACTCCCAGCTGCATCTCCAACAAAGGCCCAACCATCCGGGCGTCCATCGGCATGGGGCGTAAAGGCCTGAGAATACCCTCAGTCATACCCTAGGTCATAGCTGGTGAATGGTTATTCCCCCAGTCATATATGCAAATTCAGTTATATAATATACTGTCATATATTACTGATTATTCCCCTCAGTCATATATCTTCCTATATCCAAATATGGTATTGTCATGTATTGTCCATCAGTTTTGATCCATCATGGAAAGAAGAACGGCTGGCTGAGGTGAGCACCCACTGCTGCGCATCGTTGTACAACAAGTAAACGGCCTAACCGGCAGCCCGGCAGAGTGGGGCAAACTTCGATCCCAAAGTTCCTTGGTCACCTAATTGTGACGAAACTAAGAAAAACATGTCATTATAGATGGTTTACCTATGAAAAATGGTGATTTTCCATGGCAAACTGTTAAATAACCAGATGGTATCACTTTTTCCAAATGACGAAACATGAGTCTTCGATTTTGATCCTGGAACCGAAACCGACCACCGCTGGAACGGCCTGGCTATTGGCTGGCAGGCCCAGCTTCTTGTAGACCGCGCGCTCGTTGCACTTGACGCTTTGTTCCTGCCGGGCGCCCCAGTCACTGGTTGATTGGTCGTTGCTTGAGGGTGATCCAAACCAACCAAGCCAAAAAGGGGATCATTCGCGATAAAACATGGAATTGATAAGGGGATCATCCCATTTGACTGCAACTGGACAAAGATTGATTATATATATATTTATAATACAATATAATCAACAAACAATCCATCACCTGCCAGTGATGGTGACCCTTCAAATGCTTGGATCAGCTGAAGCGTCCAAGATCGTCGATTCGCGTCCTGGTACTCGCCGCAAAATGGCTGGCCAATCCTGACACCGGGGCGGTGTCCTCTCCAGACTATCTGATTTTTTGGTTGGTCATATCCTTGTATATCCCCATTCCTTTGCCGTGAATTCTTGGTCAATACTTACCCTCTGGTAATGACTGTTACATAGCTATTGAACATGGCCATAGAAATAGTTGATTTTCATTGATTTTCCCATTAAACATGGTGATTTTCCATAGTTTTTTGTATGTTTACCAGAGGGTAAATATCCATTGGACACTTCCAATTGACAGCTGGTGAGAGGTTCGAAAACGCTGGGCGCCCCCCGCGACATGTTGGAACTCACGCGGATTCGGACCTCGGCATCGATCGTGGCATCGACATGTGGACGAGTCGAATGGATCGTCGAATGGGGGATTTAACCAACCAATGCTGTTTTTTTTTTTGATGATGGGTTGGTGAAATCATGGGATAGATGGGATAAATGGGTTATATTTATCTATGGTTAACCAACCAATGGGGGATTTATCATGATTTATGGGATATACTGGGATAGATGATGGGTTTATGCCATCAATCCAATGGATTGATCCATGACCATCCCTATGGGTATGCAATCGAACTGAATGAACCATACCCTCTGGTTATGTCAAAATAGCTATTGAAAATGTACCATTTATAGTGGATTTACCAATTTAAAATGGTGATTTTCCATAGTTATGTTAGTTTACCAGAGGGTACTACATGTGAATTGAAGAAGAATACCACTCCAAGTTGGTATTTTGATGATTTTTGATGTATGTTGGGCGTTTGAACCTCGTATCTGCTCTGCGCACTCCGCGGCAGCTGCGACAAGCTTCCACAGCAACCAAGCAGCTGAGAGCATGGCGCTGGTATCTTCAGCACCTGCGGAAAAACTTGGTCCTGGTGTTTTTTTGTCAATCGCCACCAAAGTCAGCACCATGATCTCACTATGAGAATCTTCATGATCATAACAACATATAACAATGACATGATGACTATGTTCATTACAGGAATACTATAACAACAACATCAACATGTTCCAATCCAATAATCAGCAACACACACACATAATATGAATCAATAGCGACAGCAACTACTAATAGTGATCAATACTCGTAAGGAATAACCGTAGATTCAAAATCGTAAACACGAATACTAATACTAACAATAGTGCAAACTACAGTCATAACAGTCATAGTCATATTGCTAATCTATAGTAGTATTGATACTATACTGCTACTGACAATCATCAACTGATAATAATCTATAGTAGTATTGATACTAACTACTAGCATTGATGATTGTCAGTACAATAATAGACATAAGACTAGTACTGACAATCATCAACTGGCTCGACACAGCCTCCATCGCTTGGCGAAATGTTCTTTGCAAAGAATTCCTGGCGAGGAAAATTCGCGACGACGAATCCGGTGAAAATCACCGTGGCACCATACAACAAATCCCTAAAAAAGGATGCATAAAAAGTGTAAATCATGGCAAATCCAACTAAAAAAACAGTGGTAAATATCTAACATTAACCATCTGTTAGATCATGTATATCTTTTGGATCCTTTTTGGGGGCTGCTTTTTTTGAAACAACGCCTGATCTGTGAAAATGTGGGAGTACATTTCGGGATCATCCCAGTGAGAACAAGTGGCTAACATCTCGGGAAAACACCCTTCAGTATTTCGAAGCGATGTCTCAGATTGAATAGTTAGCCAAAATTATTATCATGTTCCCATTAATGTCTCAGTATTTTGTTTTTTTGTTTTTTTTTCAAAATTGGGATGCCCCTTTTATCACCAATGGTTTCCATATTCAAAATGACAAACTTTGGTAAGCGGCACCGGTTGTGGAGGTCCACGTCCTTGATGTTGTTCAGCAGCCCCGCCGAGCGAACGACCCGTCGTTTGGCAGGTCCTCAGAACAGCCATTTAATGAAGAAAATGCAAGTGTAACCCATCCAAAATTGGGGGTTCAGACAGCATGTCTCTGGACAAAAACCAGCAACAAAATTTGACATTGTTTTTTTGAGTGACTCCAGAACAGTTGTAAATTTTGGTACTGGATGCGATGGCCACAGCAGGGTGGAACATGATAAATTGAGATAAATTGTTCATACGAGTGTGGGTCAACACTAGGTACCCCAATGGTTGGATGGTTAATATTAGCATGGACTAAAATCTGTGGTCCCCAGGTCTTTAATTTTGAACCATATCTAGCATTTCACCATGGATTTCTGGTGGTGAAGCACTCAATATTTTTGGGTGGAAAGGGGGCTTGGGGGTCAACCTTTCCATTTATAGTTGTCAGCATGTGGTTGGCTGTGCGTCCCAAGTGATGCGTGATGCTTCTAGTTTTAGGAAATGTGTTTGTGTCTGTTTCGGACATTGTGCTTACAGCACTTCTGGGAACTCATGTCTTGGCTTCCGCAAATGGCAGGAATCAACCATGACTCTAAATGATGAAACCATATGAAACCATGCGTAAACTGAAGTCTTGCTAAAGCTGCACTTGTTGGATCTCGCACTGGTCTTTTCCCACCACAGTCAGAGGCAGTCAGTTTCGCCTTGCAACCCTTCGGTCAGGTTTCAATCTGCTGCAGTTTCAGCAGCTGGGCGAACTTGCTTCACCCTGCGGTCTTCCAGCAATGGGCGCACTGCCTGCATTGCTCGTTCGTTACCACGTCGCGCCATGCGCATCAACACTCTAAGTGCAGATTGTCGGGTCCCTGCACGGCTATGAGTCAGCCGGAGGCAAATCTCGTCCATTGCACGCTGATTGTCAGACAGCTTGGCTCACCACCTCTCTCAAGGCTCCCACTGCATCTCGGACAGCTTGGCTCATGTTCTCCAGCATTACACACAGTCGTCGCCACACGGTCCCTGCGTTGCCTCAACACTTCCAGGAAAGAACCTTCCAACCCTTCCATCCGCCACTGTCAGCAGCGCCGAGCTTCTTTCCCACCGCATCATGCAGCGATTGCCTCATCATATGCAGCATTCCTGGCCGACTCACCACCGCGGATTGGATTTCAACTGCGTCCAGCTGCTGTGTCAAAGTGCCACTGACCTTTGAAAGATCCAGAGTCAACCCCACAAAGATCTCACAAGTAGTGCCACTCTGCTGCCCTCATTGGAAGTGAACTTGCCACTCTTTTGTAATCGGCCATTTCGCATATGTGCAATCACCATAACATTCTCCGGCAGTGAACGCCACGGAGGGCGGGAGTGTCCGGAGGAAGCTCGCGGAAGACGAATGCCATCCAGTGGTTAGCACATTTGAGGAAGATCACTACACGCGTGAAGTACATCAACAATTTCATTCGCATTTGGGAACTTGTTGTTCATCAATGTTTCTTTTCCCGGTATGGATAATATATTGCTGCATTTTCCTTGTTTCCATGTCGGTCTTAGTTTACGATGCTTGCCTACGTGGAGGCTGGCACATGGCCAATCCCCAAAACAAAACATGTCGTAGTTGGTTTGTATACCATCTGGTTATTTAACGGTTTGCCATGGAAAATCACCATTTTTAATAGGTAAACCATCTATTTCGATTAGGGCCATGGCTTAACCATGGCTATGTTAGTCATAACCAGAGGGTATTTCAACATATTTCAACATTTACATGTGGCCATGTGTGGCCGATAACCTGTGATCCAGGATCTGCTCTCGGTTTGGCCCAGATTTCACCTGCAATGATCAGCCACATTTGGGCATACCATGGGATACCCAAACCCATCTGATTCAAAAACATAAGACCAGCACGCAGATCTGAGCTGTAATGGACAAACTATGTACGGTATGTGCATGGTTGATCTGCGATCATATCAATCACAGTTTCCCCACCAGCGTTACTTTCACAAATCTCAAATGAGCAAGACCCTCTGTCATTCCATTACACTGACCTGTTGGTAGAGATACCCATAATAGATTGTGATACTCCCCAGTACGTTGGGCAGTATAACGCCCGAACTATCCATACACCAACATTCGTCAACTGTATCTCCGTATTTTTCATGGTAAACATCCTATAAACAATGATGAACCCCCCATTAACCCCTGAACTAATCATCAACCAACACGGGTGTCGAACGCAGCCCTGCAGCCAACTTGCGGATGCGCTCGCCGCGACTGGCTTTTCTGGCACTAACCTAAAAGTCAAGTGCTGGATGTACTACCAACGCCTTGAGTCATGGTATATTGTGAGATATTCAATGTTATTGTATATCAAGATCTATCATCTATCTCAAAAACATTTATATAACTTACAGATTCAAGAACAGTATCAAAGTAACAAGGTCCGTACTGCTAAATTCTTTATGGGAAATTCTATTTCCAAAGGGATGGATGGGAAAGTATATGAGACAACCGGTGGCTATGTGCCAAAGTTTCGGACCCTCTTTCGCGCAGAATATCAATGTTCTCCTTTGAAGTAGTAGACCATCAGTTTTTGTGTGAACAGCCCTGCTTTGGTTGCTTTTACTGTATAAGTTGCATCTCCTGTTTCGAGTCGTGAATTACGCAATGTGACAATCCAAGTTTGTTCGTCAGACTCGTTGGGTACCAATTTCAACAAATTGTTGATTTACCCCCGGAAAGTTTGTCATTTGTTGGCAAACATCCACATTTCATGGCCAATCTTAGGTACCTGCAAACATTTTGTTCTAGCTGGCTAGTCTATCTAGTCGCACCTCCATCCATTGATGGCAAAGATTAAAAAAACTAAACTACCCAACACCAAGTTGGATTTCTCCAGCCACAGCAGCCATCTACCACTGCGTTCTTGGTTAACTCCAAATGTTAGAAGATAAATTAAATCACTCTCTACTGCTATATAATATAGAAACAAACATTTTTAAAAAAAAAAAACTATATGATATCCCTATACTCTAAAGATAAATCCCCATTTTGCTGCTTCATCAACTAGCCATCCGGTTGGTTTTCATGATTTCGGTCTCCGGACACGTGCCGCGAGAGCTACCGCCCCACCAGCTGCGATCACCGAGCCGTTCAGGCCCTGGCTTCGGGATTCATCTGGAGGTTTCGTGGAATAGGGGGTACCCCGAAATCATCCATTTTGTGTAACAGGATGCTAAGAGGATTTTCCATTATAGACCATCTATGACCATCTAGCTATTGCGGTTCTTCGGGAAACCTCCATGTGGGTTCCTCAGGAAAACTTGATTCAAATGTTTTTTCCCATTGCATAGTAATTCTAGAAACAATGACACCCGTTTTTAAGCTCTTTCCTGATTCTTTTCTTTATCTTTTGCGGGAGAAACCATGAAAAAAACTGTGATACGTGTCTTGCAATGGCCCCTTGGCCTTAGACGCGAAACCACTGGCTGGACCTGCCACCAGTGACACGGTCCGATGGTCAAGTGAAACATGCCCAATCAACCCATTCCCATATTAGTGACCCACATATCCCACATAAAGTTTCGTGCCCGCTTTTGTTGAGAGCCTTTAGAAGACCAGAAATACATATTTCAAACCTTCCAATGAATGCCATGACAGGCTGCACGAATCCACAGTAAGCCTGGCAATTTTTCGAAATCATCCCAGGCTGAAGCATCAACCTCGCCTTGAGGCTTTACCCATCCTCTTTGGATGCTGCCACCTTTGCAATATCACTAGTAGCATCGTTTGTTCAGATCAGGGAGTGGAGGAAAAACATCTGAAGCAAAAACTAAGGATTTCTGAATTGTGAATACTCACAGGTCAAGATCCTTCTTGGCAAATGGATCCCTTTGACACAGCAAACCTCCAATTTCTCTAAACTGGCTAATTGATTAGGGAGTAGCCCCGGATCCATGATGAAGTGGTCCAAATAGCCCCCATATGGAACTCTCTTCATTTTCCGATCCTCTGGTTTATATCAACTCTATGTCAACTCTCTCAATCCGAACATGTTAAATGCAACAACTCACGGGTAGAGCCTCTGATGATGGCTTCGTTGCATCGCACTGCCTCCCAGGGCTGCCATCATCACCATGAATCACTCATAGTCGCAACTGGGCTTGCTATTAAGAAATATGGGGATGGGTCAAAACCCTGGTACCTAGTGAACCCCCAAGTCATAGCTGGGAATTATGGATGTTCATCCCACTAAAAATGTATCTATAGGTATTGACCCATACCCATATCCGATAACAAGTGGTCCTGCGGAAGTTGCAGAGCCATGGCGAGGTGCAACCTGCCGCACGGAGGTCAAGCATCAAAACTGACTGTTGTCACCAAGCGTATGGCCAGATTTGGCTAGGAATGTCCGGGTCAAAAATTGATTGAGTTTAGAGGAATTTAGACAATCCCCAAGTTGCAGAGCCTGACACAAACCAATTATATTGCCAGGGTGCTACCCAACAGCCTCCAAGATGTTTCCAGACCAAACCAACACAAACCAACGATACGTTTCCAGGATTCCTTTGAGTAGCCATGACACTCCCCAATCACCTCTGGTCACCGTGTTTCGTCGGGGCTCCGGACTATAAAAAGCGGTTGCCTAAAGCGAAGCCCCGAACGGGGCCCGTTGAGCCAAGCTGAGAGATGCAGAAATGCAGAGATTCCTTTGCTGTTTGTCCGGGTGCACCTGATTCTTCCTCTGCTTATGATATTTCCCATTACATGGCCAGTTTTGGGTATCCCCATTTTCCAAACTGGGCCGCTTGGTTGTATGATCTCATCAAAACCCATTGTTCATTCTTGGCACCAGTGACTCTGCAGTCTCAGTTGCGGGAAGAAAGCGGGAGACTATTTAGCCCCTCAACCCCGTCCAATCATACCTTCTCATCGCCAATTGAGCTCTTCTGCGCAAAGCAGCCCTTTTTCCAGACTACATGCAGATCACTTTGTCTGCCATGCAGCTCAGAATCTAGCTGAAAGCTGGGATTGGAGAGTGCAGGGTGAACCCAAAATGTTGTTCACAACAAGCCGTGGATTTTGAGAGCCAATGCCTCCGTATAAATTCTGCTAAAGTTGCACTCACCCATCGCTGGGATCTCCCCTGACCTACTTGTTGCCAAGGGTGAACACATCGCCTGGCCACTGTCGAATCTCAAAGGGGGGAAGCTAAAGGTGGGAATTCAAAGGCAAATCAAGCAAACCTGTCATTCAAAAAATGGTAAAAACTGGACTTTAGCTGCAAAACCTAGCACTCTCACCAATTCTTGTTGGCAAATTCTTTCGCGTATAGATAGCTGCAATTGTCATCTAGAATTCTGTGATTTAGCTTCATGGATGATCTGGGATGCGGCTGGTGCTAGTCATCACAACTGCCAAGTTAAAAAAAGCCCCACAGATCGATGCACTGACCGTGCTTCCCCCATTAAAAACGACACAGATCGATCCCAGCAATCCTCATTTGGCCCAAACGCCCCACTGCACCTCAGTCGTAGTCGCGACTAACCCACTGGGCTTTTGAAAAAAGCATCTGGGAGCCGCTCTGCCAACAACAAAAACTTATACTTATTCATACTTATTCTGGATATGTGTGGGATATTGTTATGAGATTCGACTTGATTTGTAATACTACCTACATGTGTATATATATATATATATATATATTATATAATACACCTATGCCATACTATACCTATGGAATGGAAGTAATTAAGTGATGGAAAGCCTGATCTCAGGGTCCCTGCTCGCTCCGGCGAACTGCGTCTTGCAGCCTCGCGTTGTTCGCGAATTTCGCGCCTCGGCGTTTGGGGCTGGGAACTGCTGGAAACTCCAACCTGGCCATGTTGAAATCTGCTCATCAAACATATATGGTCGGATGTTCCAATCAAATTGTCCATGGCCCACCAGAATGTGGAAACCATTGGAAACCCATGGAAAACATGGAAACATCCAATTACGAAGCTACCATTTGCCGATGGTTTATATGGGTTTGTCTGAAAATAGGGTATATTCCCAATTATAGCCATTTAATAGGGATAATGATCATTAACCATTGGGTTTAGGGGTACACTATTTTCAGACACACCCATATACCATTTTCTACCAACCATTTCTGGTGATTTTGGGGGTCACCTTGAGCTCCGCACCGGTGCTGTTCCAATAACTGTCGATAGTCTCCATCACTGGTGGCTGCCTGGACCGGCAATGCAGGACACACCCGGAAATGCCATGCGCAAGGAGAGCACATACCAAGAAAACACATGGAAAATTCAGGATTGGAGCTTTAAAATCTTTAAAAAGTTGACCCATATCCAAATATATCCAAATTATCCAATGAAAAATACCCGGGTCACTTATCCTGCCGCAACTGCACCTTACATGCCAAAGTGTAGCGCTCATTGCTTCTACACCGAGTTGGGCTGGTGGTCACTCGAAACCTGCACACGGTTTCGACGAAGTCCAGATGTTCCGTGGCAAGTTGAGGATCACCCCACTGGGTGTAGCTTGGTGAGTAACTGGGGTTAGCCATTTATAAATGGAAGAAGCCGATAAGCCACTGATTGACTTACGGACACCAGGCTTAACCACTGACTAACCTACAGATATGGTCCTGAGGTCCCCTGCCGTCTGCGCGGGCTGGGCGACTCAGCCTGCACAGAGTTGTCCAGAAGTGAGGCCCTCATTTCAGTTCTGAGCCAACACACCCAACTCTCGACCCTTTCCGCAGGTTTCGACATTACGGATATGATCAAAACCAAGTCGATCATGTTGCCCTGACGAGCGCCTCTGTTGCAAGGCAAATTTTGGCGTATGTTGACCCATCAAACATTGTTGCAGGCACACCGTCACAACTAAACCACCGTCACAACTAAACAATGCCACAAATCTCCAAACATCATCAAGAAAGAGTATCGTCTTCCATTCATCCACCGAACCTACAGTCTGACAGTGAACAACTCCAACAAAAATCCACTCAAATCGATCAAAATCCACTTCAACCCACTATAACATTAATATTTATGAAAACCCATCAGAAATCCATCAATTTTTCCAGTCAAAAAGCATCAAAACCAACCTGAAGCCAGCCGCCGCGGACTCGGGCTCCGCTGGCGGGCTGCCCGGAGGCACTGGGCTGGCCTGGCAGGGAAAAAACGGCCTGGCGCGTTTGGAAGTGGGGCCAACCCATTTTTCCATAGAAAAACCAATAGAAAACTAGGGGTATATGGTATAATTTATACCCATGTTTTTGAGCCATGTGGGATGCAACCCCAAGCCAGTTATGAATGGGAGAACTCAGGAAATGGGGGACATATTGACATATTATTTTTTTTTTGCAAGGTCACTAGTTAACTCGTGACCCACTAGTTAGTAAGGATTTTGTTGCCTGGCAAACATGATCACTAAAAATTGCAGGACTAAAGTCTCAAAAAGTTGTTTGTTCCAGTTTAATGATGCATTTACACAAAAATGATCATGCCGGCCTCCCATGAGTCTGAAAATAGCTTACACGTCCTTTCTTAATTACATTTAATTACCATCAGATGATGGAGAAAACACTGATTTTTAGGAATGTTTTACAGGCCGAACAACCACAAAGCAACAACACTTAGACGCTTGTTTCTTGAGCCATAACAACACAGGTATTAGAGTAATGTACAATGTATATACAGTGAGACCTATAAACAACACCCCCCGCCGCCCCGTAGTTTCACGGAGAGCGGAGAGTGCATGCCCGCCAGAGGTGACCTGAGAGCGGGCGATGATCATCACTGGCAACCTAATTACTCTACCGGTGTTGGTTGGTCTATGCTCATTGGGTGCATGAGGCAAAGAAGTCGGATGCAAAAGGGTTTTTCACGATCTCGGGCATTGCACGTGTCGAACAAAGCAAAAGTGTCATCGGCCTGGCTTCCGCCAAGGCATAGGAGCATTACCACTCCTTTTATTGCCCTGGAAACTTAGAAGCTACTGTAGCAGGCTAATGTACACGGCTATATACACGCAAGCTAATGCACTGGATCGGATGCTGATGTCAATTTCTTTGAAGCAATTGGGAAAGCTTTCAAGTCAATCAAGTTGGAATTTAAAGTTTTCGGAAATGTGTGCAATTCGATTGAACTAAATGACCATGGGTCAGTTTTCATCCAATCGGCCAAACCTTCCGGTAGGCATAAAATCATGGCACAAGATGTGAAACATCTACCAAGATTCAAACTCTACCGTCCCATCATTGTAGGTGCGCTTGTAGTGCGGCTGGCCGTTGATCTCGCAGTATTCCTCCGCAATCACAACTGGTGCACGAGGCACTTGTCGTGGAGGCTCTGCTGCGGTAGCTGATCCAGAGGCAGCTTGGGCAGAATCGCCAGCAGCTGGTGTCGCGTCAGGCATAGGCGTCGCTGTTGATGGTGGCCGCACTGGCTCCGGAGGAGCTGCCGAGGAGCTTGATGCTGAAGATCTTCCCC
>Ga0126342_10001710_pt1 | contig 31937 bp, 27 predicted proteins | sample Cyp1metagenome_FD_92528 | JGI IMG/M metagenome (GOLD analysis project Ga0126342, IMG submission 92528) | Coral microbial communities from Lord Howe Island, Old Settlement Bay, Australia - Cyphastrea 1 metagenome | ecosystem: Host-associated > Invertebrates > Cnidaria > Coral ...
TAACATATAATAACATATAATAACATATAATAACATATAATAACATATAATAACATATAATAACATATAATAACATATAATAACATATAATAACATATAATAACATATAATAACATATAATAATATATAATAATATATAATAATATATAATAATATAATAATATAATAAATTAATATAATAAATTAATATAATTTTAATATAATTATTTAGAAATAATCAATTATTATAATCTATTTTTTTCATAATATCATAATAATTAATTAATATATTTTTAATTATAATATATTAAATTAAGGTATTATAATATTAAAAAAAAAGAAACATACTATTCCACCAAATTAATATATATATATATAATTTTATTTGTCGAGGGCTGAAGTCAGAGCAATTTTCTTAAATGTAGACAAACCGCTTGCGGGAAAGTCGTCACGACCGGGTCACAGCAGGGTCACAGCAATCCATCAAAACACAAGGGGATTGCCTTCATTTAAAGGATACAAAATACCATTATAATAAACACGAGAAAGGCCACCCCTCGCACTGCAGACTACTTTTCTACCAGCACTACTTTGCATTACAAACCATCATTCTGCCAGAATGGTTTAATTTGAAAAGGAGTAAGACGGAGTGAACAAAAGAAACAATGAAAAGAGAAGAAATAACAATTTATGAGAAAGAAAAAAAAGAAGATAAAAGAAGGAACAAACAAAGAACACAAATAAAAATAAATGCTGAAAATACAACCGAACGACCCCCCGAACGACCCCTAATTCATTAGTTGTCAAACACAGGACCCAGGGCCATCATTGACCACAACATAAAGCGCGGAACTCCCTGCGCCACCGCACCCCTGCTTCATCCCGAACCATCAAATAAAGAAAATGAACGTCCCTCCCATCCAACAGAGGTATGTAAGAGGAATGACCAAAGAGACGTTTCCCCCATGTAAGCTAAATATGCTGGAATAACCTCAGCAAATAAAGTATATATAATATGGTCATCCAAGAACCCAACGGAAATACATAAATTTAACCCACAAAGGCCTCTAAAACGACTCAACAAATCACTGTAAATCTCATAGGCACAACCACAATCGCTACGACCCCTCTGAAGAGCTTCGCCCAATGGCATAGACTCAAAAGCAAAGGATCGCTACGACTTTGACCCTTAACTATATATATGTACAAAAGCACATTTTTCTTGTAGTAAAGTTCAAATTAATATAATATATATATATATTTATTTATAGTAATCAACATAACAATTTTCCTTGTAATAAAGTTCAAATTTAGGAACCAATTTCGATCGATATATCATATATATGTAATTCATACAATATATTTCTTATCTTATATAAGAATATTCCAAATTAATTATTTGAATTTCTAAATATATTTGTTGGACAGTTTTGAATTACAATATTCAATCCCAAACAATTTCCGATTGCATATACGAATGCTGCACCAAACAATGAATACCTGGTCTTCATTGCTTTCGACGCGTTCCAAACCACAAGCCATACTGATGATATGGTTACTGTAATCTAGTTTCACAATTCCAACAATTCGGAGGTGGACAAGAAATTCTTCAAAAATCGTTTGCCCAGGTGCAGGTATGGCATGCCTTCCAGGAAGTGCCCCAGCAAGGTAGCGGACAGCCATGAAACAATTGACAGCGGGAGAAAAGCAGGTGCGGATTTAGGCATCTCTCCAGACGGTCGAGTTTCCTTTGCGAAAGGCAACACTCAGTCAGGTGGCTCTCAAATGAAAAAGTAAATTCAATAATTCTGCTGAAGTTGGAGACATATTTTGCAAATCTAATCAAATCTGGAAGCCAACATAATCCCAAAATCGCAAAAGATGTTTCAAAGTGTGAAGTGTGATGGCAAATAAAGTACAGGCCAAACGCGTAAATTGTAACATTGTTTAACTATGACATATCTATGTACAGTATATATATATATATATATTATGAATAGCGGACAAAATTATTTGTTCATATTCATGCCATGCACAAATTAGGGTCGTCCCCTATCAGTAATGAAAGTTTTGCACCCCCCTCAGCAAGGCCAAGGCGAAGCAAAATTAAATTTGTATTACAATGATTTTGTCGGTTGACTCATCTATATACGTAGACGTACAGTAATTATACGAGTACAAAAAGAGAGAGAGAGAGATCCACATTAGAGCTGCTCAAGTGCCTTCGAAAGCCTTATCCAACATTGCAGGTTGCAGAAACAAAAACATCTGACACTGGAAGCAGTACCAGTAGTTTCACGTATTTTGTCTATAGTTTCTGCTTAAGTTGAATGCTGAAAGCAAACATAAAACGGCATCACCACAACCAAATCGGAAGGATCGTCGAAATTCACGCGAAATGCTTTCACAACAAAGTACTCACAGCACATGATACCTGCCACTGGCGGGAAGGCTACCGCGAGAACTTCTAGGAAGTTGATGAACCTTTTTAGAATGCCCATGGCGCCAGCTGCACTTCCAATGATGCCACATGCAATTGTCACAAGAGGTCGTGGAATGTGGCAGCCGCACGTGTCAAAGAAAGCAACAATGGCTAAGCCAGAGAAGTACAGATTGGTGCAATTGATCACCATCTCTCCAGCCACAACGATCACCACAGCTCCGATGCCTACTGATTTGTTCATGATGTTGATCACATCCTCACTTCCACAGGCTCTAGCAACAATGACCCCAACGATCATGTAAGCCACGATTGACAGAGTGCGGGGCAGCATGACCTGCGAGACCACTGCGCGCTTTGAGCGACTGAATCGAAAGACGTCTGACACAACAATGGAGCCAACCTGAAATTGCACAGTTTCATTGCAACATGATGCAACATGATGCAACATGATGCAACATGATGCAACATGTGTGCTCTGGGACATCCCAGCTGGGATGCAGGACTCACCCCAGCAACTGTCAAAGTTTTCATTTGTGATGGGTGTTCCCCCCTCGTATTATGAGATATTGAATAGGCACAAAGATATGACAAATCAAATGAGAGATCTGAAGCCAAAGCCAGCAACAATGTAGCCTCCCACAACAATGCCCGTTCCTTGAAGCAGTGACAATTCCGCATCATTGACCTCCTTGGTAAGAGGTGGATCCTGAATGCTGGTGACACATGCCCAAATCACAACAATAAAGAATGCAGGACCTGTTACCCAGGCCACTCCAACGATGTAGCGGAAACCGAAAGCAGCCACGATCGTTAGGACCGCCCCATTTGCGATTGTCCAAAGCCATGGCATCTTCAAAGGAAGAATTACTTCCAAACCCTCTCCAGCAATCTCGGCTTGAATACCAAACCATCCAACCTGGTCGCGCCCCTCCCCTGAACCCCAAGATATGCAATGAACATGGGCAAAAACGGAGCAGGTTCCGAGAGAAGGTCTCATAGGTGGAACTCCGAATCAAAAAACGCACGGCTGGGAGGTCTGTTAGCCAGCTAAAATATCGTAAAATCATCAATACGAATGAACATGGCTGAAGACTTTCCAAGCCGCCAAACTTCCCGCGATGGCCACACTCAGAATTGCAGTGCCAGTGACACCGAAACCAGTCCAGCGGGCAATCATTGCAGTTGTCATACCCTCTCGACAGCCGATCATGCCTACCGCAATGCAAATAACCTTTGCACGGCGATGCCAAAGCAGTTTTCAATTTGGGGAACTTCAAAGTATACTGCTGCTTATCCAACGGTCTACTATTCCATCCCTCTGTTTACCCATTCATTCTGTGTTATAATGCGTCCATTTCTTTATCCAAGCACCTGTCCAGTTATCCGTCCGTCCGTCCGTCCGCACTTCCCCTGTAACTACAGATCTCTCAAGTACAATACTTCTCCACAGATCAACAATTACTGGCAGGTCAAAGTACCTTAATATCCCGTCTCAGTAGTTGGTACTTCTCAAGTCTGAAAGTGTTCTTTTTTCCAATCGCAGGCGAAAACGGAACAATGTTCAACCCTTAAGTACTACAGCTACTACAAACCAAATCAAAGGCAAATGCGAGGCAACAGCCAGAATAAGGTTGCCAATGATCACAGCCAGGATGGCGTTTCTTTCTGTCATTTTGTGCCCAAGCTGAGCTCCAATCACTACCACAGCAATGCATCCACCTTGCGCTACCTGCTCCATTGCCATGGACACCCAGCTGTATCGCATCGATCGTGGGACTCGACCCAATGCGAAGTCGCTGCCCCACTTCGGCTCCGTCTCGACGGGGACATCTGGGTCGGTCTCGTCCGTTTCGTCGCTGTCTTGGCTGCTCCCTTCCTCCATGAGAGATACAAAAGGATGGAAGCAATATGACTTGCTACAGGGAAGCCCAAAAAGCCTCAGAAAGCCAAAAGAGGTTGCAGTCCACATGCAACTTTCTGCTGGTTTTGGACAGCCTCATCAAATCTCATCAATATGCTGCCTAAGAGAACCATGAAAATTCCGCACACGGTATCTTCTGAGTGAGAACCACTTCTCATCTCCTAGGTGGAGTACAGCAGCACAGCTTTACACCAATTTGAAGAGCCATATATGGAACTGACTTCGGAGCAGTTGACTTCAAAATCCGAATTCCCGGATAAAAACAACTCAAGCAGTGGGGCGCGGTTTTCCCTACTTTCAGGTTTTAACATGATGTGCCAAGTTGCACGCACTTGCGGTTCACCGTCCAACCATTCGAACTCCGTTCTCTATAGAACTGATGGCACAACCAACAGGTGATGCAAATTTAGCAACGATGTAGCAACGATTCTCTCGCAAGCTGACCCTGGTGACTCCTATTGCCAGCAAAATTGATTGATTTGCGTATGAATGGTGGCAAACAAGTCAAGAAACCGGAAGCACCGCATGTGAGCTGACGGCGCACCCAAAAGTTGCAAGAGGAAATCGACCAAACTGCACTTTTAAGATCTTTCAAGGCTCTCATATGACTGAGGCTTTGCCCAGGTTGCTGCACACATAGTATATAGTACTGGCTCATACTGGCTCTGTCTTTGCAGAGGAGAGGAAGCCGAGATCCAAGTAGCTGTACTGGATTTTGATCTTAAACTACAGGAGAGTACCCTAATCAGCACTTTGTGTTGCTGGCACTTAAGTTGTCCTGAAGCCGCAACACGGCTTGGAAAATGACTGCAGTGGTATATAGGCACATTGGCTGAAAACATGAAACAGAGTGCTAACGTGTCCGGCACTAAAGCAGATCTCAAGACACTTGTTTTCGATCTGCGTGTCTTAGAGGTTTGTTCAGTGGAGTGTCTGCCACTGGAATCCTTCGTATTATGTGTGCTCAAGTCTGCAATCCGAAAGGAGAGCCACAAGATGACCTCGTCAATGTGTCCCACCAGCTCTTGGACTCCTGCCACGCAGTGGCGACGAAGTGTCTATATAAAACTTGCCAAGCCTGGGCCAAGCCTTGATTTCTGCGTGGACATCGTGATGTATATATATATATTATATTATATATATTATATTATATATATATTATATTATATATATTATATATTATATATATATATATTATATTATATATATTATATATTATATATATTATATATATAATATATATAATATATAATATATATATAATATATAATATATATTATATATATATTATATATATATTATATTATATATTATATATATTATATTATATATATTATATATTATATATATATATATATATTATTATATATATATTATATATATTATATATATATTATATATATTATATATATTATATATATTATATTATATTATATTATATTTTATTATATTATATTATATTATATTGATATAATTGAGTACAGCCCTGTGAGCGGGTGCCTCTGGCACAGGAATGAATCGAAGGTAGACCTTCCCTGCAGGGACCTAGAAATGGACTCACAGTTTGAGAAGTTGTTTGATTCAGTGAGATTTTTCATGATTTTTCCATCATTGACTGACTCTTGTTATACAGCATCAATCAGCATCATCAAGCTGTCAGCATTCAAATTAAGGATATGCTGCTGCACTGGGTGACTAACCAAATCCCAGCATTGGAAGTTGGAAGGGGACCAAACCTGTGCATTTCGACGCATCGCAACGTCTCTTCAGATGGCGAGCAAGACGAAACAGCAACCATGCGAACCGAAGAACACATATACTGAGACCATCTGAGCTCTACTGGATCAGTGCCATGGGCAAATCTACTCTGATCTGCGGCTGAGGCTTGCTCTGCTGGGTCAGCTTTGCTGCCCCATCCAACAGACCTTTGATCTCAAAAGGCCCAGAAACGATCTACAGCAGAGTAGCGCTGAGTGCTTGGCCTGCTCAAGTCCTCTGCTGGTCCTTCTAGCCTACGGACCTGTCACGCGATAAACCTACTATGGATGGATGCGGATGCATGAGACAAAATGTGCGTATATATGCATCATATATATATATATACACGTACTGTAAATGCTAGCCCCCCCAAGATCTACCTTTGATGCTTTTCCAGAGACATGCATGATGAAACTCGCTGCATACTTCAACTAACTATGCAGGGGGGTTGATCATGCAAATTTTGTATACCCTTCATAAGCAGTATCCCTACAACATATAGAGCATTCCTCTAAACATGCAGTGTTCTTTTCTGAAGCAGTGCAGTTTCCCTTCAGGAAATTCTTCAGCCTTCGTTCAATCATACAGTGTTTCTTTCAAAACACCAGATTCCTACTCAATATGCAGTGTGTGATTAACATTGAGTATTGCTGCGAAAATGTGCAATGGTTGATGCTCATTACAGCATTCCTTGAAAAGAAAGATTCTTGTTAAAGGAAAATGCTGCTTACAGGTTACAATCTGCCTTGAAGACAAGATAGTCCCTTGAACGAGAAGCACTATTCTTGCAAAAAAGTATATATGTGTAAAAATTAAGGACATCCTTTTATGGAGCTCAGACTTCTTATCATTTTCCTTTTATGACCATCTTTAATGAACGACTTATATAATGTCTTCAAAATAATTGCCCTGAAGACACTGTTTTTCCTCAAATAACAAGCAACATTCTTGCAGAAAAAGAATACACTATGTGGAAAAATGCAATACATCCTTTATGAAGTTCAGCCTCACTCTGAATGACAGTTGTCTTCAAAGGAAAGACTTAGTTTCTTCAAAATTATGTTGTCTAGTTCAGGCGTTTCAAACATATGAAAGGGCGTATTGCATGCAAACAACCATGTACATACACCCAAGGGTTCTACTTCAAAGTAATGTGTTTTTTGTATTAATGCATGGTTTTGAATCACATGGTTCACTCCCTTGTGAAGTAGGCCTTGCACATACTTGCACCAACCCTGCTTTAAGGAATACCATAGTCGGTAAAAATGGTTAATTAAAGGATTCCGTTTTGTCGTAATTCTGTCCTTCTTCCATAAACTCCTTTACCTCTTGAACAGAACTTAGCACAGCTGTAAGTCCTTTGAAATAACTCTATATTCCTTTGAAAGAAATGCTGCACTCCTTTATAGTTTTGCACAGCTGTAAGTCTCTTTGAAAATAACACTGTATTCCTTTCACATAAATGTTGCACCCCTTTATATAGCGAGACTCTACAATATGATGTCACTTTATGCAAGGAATAATGCACCTTTATGCTAGGAATGTCATATTTTTGAAACATACTGCTGCACACGGCCTATACTATTGGAGAATTTTGTTTTGACACCAGACTTCAAAGTCTATGCTGAAACCTGTTTACTTGTTATATTTTCAAGGCTTGGCTGTCTGTCTTGTATTTTTCTTATGGTTTTAAGTAACTTTCTGAGAGGGTGCTTAAAACCATGAGAACATCAGCAAAACATAGACACCTACTGGATGGTGCACAACCAAATTTAGAATTATGCAGTATCTTGCTGAACCTACTGCTGCTACTTTCTGCCCTGGATCCCCAAAAAACTTTTTGACAATCTTGCATCTTGGATCTTGGATCCGGATCCAAGATTTCTGCCCTGGATCCAAGAAGGTGTTTTGAACATCTTGGATCTTGGATGTTGGATCCTTACAATGTCAGACTTGAGATTTTCAAGTCTGAACCCTTTTCAGACTTGAGGTTCTCAAGTCGCAGAAACAGGAGTAAAACCAAAAAACAAAGCATGAACTTCAGACAAAAACATTATCTAAAAAAAAATGTTTTTGTCTTTTGTGGCTTTATCGATGTTTTGTTGCAATGCATCCAAGATGATCAAAAAACTTTCCTTGGATCCGGACCCAAGATCCAAGATCCAAGATTATCAAAAAACTTTTCTTGGATCCAGGGCAGAAATCTAGGATCCAAATGGGATTGTTGGATCCAAGGTTTTCCAACACAAGTTTTTCAAAATCTTGGATCTTGGATTCGTGCGCCCTGGGATCCGAAGTCTGACAGCTGTTCAGACTTGAGATCCCAAGTCTGAGGTCCCACATGCTATCTTAAAATCTAATGTCATTTATGTATATGTAAATGTAAATGTATATGTATCTGTGTACGTGTATCTGTAAAAAGTCTTCCAGGTAGATCTCAAGGGGGGTCCCATATATATATACACACACTTGTGTGTGTGTTCATAAAACGCAAATATTCATTCTTGGATCCGTTGCGGCAGTTTAAACTATATAGAGCTCTCTCTCTCTCTATATTCATTCTTATCTATATATATATAGCTAATATAAAACTATATATATATGCATAATTACGTATGTATATATATATGCATACATACATACATACATACATACATACATATATATATATATACATAATGATATATATATATATATGTATATATATAATGCATACATGTATATATATATACATTCACATCTACAATCTATGCACATATTTCAATTCATATAATTATAGTTATAACAAGTATAAGTATATACACACATGACAACAACGCACAACGGGCACGACAAAGCCAAACTCGCCGACCTGCTCTGTGCCAAGCTGCAGCTTTGCCAATTCGCTAGATCCAACAACTTCCTGGAGGGAAGACCATTTCCAGTGTTCAAAGATGTTCAAATGATTGAACATGGTTTCAACGGGGCTTCAACAGGCATCACACGCATGACTAGCATTAATTGGCAGGAACAACACATGCACTTCAAATCACTTCAACGCTTATGCTGCAACATGGCAGTGAATATCACTGGATCTAGGACGCTGCAAAAGTGTCAAGTTCTCGACCACAAGTGTCTGTGTATGTGTGCTGTAGCCTGGCTCATGATGGACAATGTAAGACGACGCTCCGAATCAAAAGGATCGAAATTGAGCTGCAAGGTCTCCTCAGATGCACCACTGCACACGTTGACATATGTATTTATATATATGATTATAAATTAATTATATATATAGCAATCTCTAGCCACAAGAGCTATAGATAGTACAAAAAAAGAAACGCAATACTCCGCAACTCCACTCAAAAGAATCAGGAACGGACTTGTCTCAAAAAAATGATTCTCTCTGGTGTTGCTCACTGCTCAAAAACATTCTGAGTGCTGCTCTTTGAACACGCAAGAATGTCCAGCACGGTGATGAACCTTGCAGGAACCAGTCACTTCTATCACTCCTGGCTGCTAATCTGCGAACCGGCAACTTCAGGCTCAGACTCGTGTTTTCATCACTACATTGTAGCCAAACGACACCTGGATTGCCGTAGTTTGTTCTGATTCTTCAATCTGTACACGCCGTGACGCACTGCAAGTGGTAGTGTGTTTGCACTTGATAATTTGCCGCTGCCAATGAAGATCAACTAAGCAAACAATATCAAAGAATGCTACATCGTGAGATGTCAGGAGAATGGAAGTCAACCCCTTTTCCACGAAGCCTCGCAAAAGACATCATTGGGTGAATGCAGTCGAGCTGATGGCAGACCTTCAACCTGAAAAACATGAGGTGTTGCGGGAAGTCTTGGGAAGCAATCAACCAAAACCTTAGACAACTCGAACATCAGCAGATTCAGCCTTCCAAATAAAGACTTCCAGGGGATGGAAGCGCTTCATGGACCTTGAAACCCACCAAACTGTGAAGCATTTGAGAATCCTGCGCAGTTCACTTTGGACACAAAATGATCAAATCAGTCCTTTGCTGACAACCACAATCAAGCTTCGTTAAGCTTCGTGCCAGCATGTTGCCCAATCACGGAAGTCACCAAACACCGCTGCAGCATTCTCAACACCAAGAACCTGTGATACATGCCGTGTGTTCACAGAATCTCACGCAATCAATCTGGATTCAATTGCACATCACAATACATTATATAGTATTATCTTATATTCCGTTATATTCCATTATATTCTATTATATTATTCTATTCTATTCTATTCTATTATATTCTATTGACCTCCCTTGGAAAAGAGCCGTACGCTGAACTGCCAATTGCATGCCTCGAAAACCCGATCTTTGAACCTCAAATCTCAAGTCGAGAACATCTTGTTTGAACCTCACATACGGTTTGGTATGTCTGTGTGGATGGACTCTCATAACATGTTTGCTAAGCCAAAGACTTCCACACAACCCCAATGGCAAAAAGTGCAGCCACTCCAATCAGGGCCTCTTGCACAGAATCAGCTAGCAAAACACCTGGAAACCGTCTCTTAAAATCCATGTGCTCCAGATAGATTCCTCTGTTTGCTGCATGCTTCCCATTGTATTGATCCTATGCATTAAGGCCAAAACTTGCTCGGTCTTCTGCAAGATCAGTTCGAAGGCATTTACCATCCCAAAGAAAAAGTCGTTGAAGCTGATCAAAAATAGCCTGAACGGAAAGCAATCTAGAAGAAATTGCAAGAGTCATGTGAACGTGTGAACGGCCTCAAAAAGTACGGGACAAAGAGTGTGTATGCAGAGTGCCCAAACCGTGCCAAGAAACTGGTTGAGAGTCACCGCTAGGCAAATTAAGTTGAAGATGGTGATCGCTGGATAAACCTACAGTGCAAAAGTAGAAGGCGGTGCAGTGCTTGACTGTCCAGAATGGGGAACAGAACACATGGCAAAACCCATTGAATACACATGTAAAGTGTAACCGCAGTGCAACCTTCAGCACTGATGCGCTGGAGAGAAATTCGACAACGGTCAATTTTGCAATGGCCAGGACAACCAGGACAAAAGGTGGACAGTGACAAAGCTGCGTACACAATTGACTGGTCAAGAACTTCTACCAAGAGAAATATTCTAAACTATTCCAAGACACGATCTTGTGATATCTTTTCATTGCTCTTCCTTTGATGATAGTTCGGGCAGTTACATTAGTTGCGACTTTTTGAAGAGTGCCTGTGCTGCGGAGAAAAACTATGCATCAATGAGCTGAACAGAGCTCGCGGTAATCGCGACTCTGGTTCGAGGTATTCATTCTCTTTGCGCGTGCTGCTGACTGAGGCCTTGCTCCCACAGTGTTGTAGCTGTGGTATGCTGTGGTTGAAAGTACTTTGAATATCCTTGAATAGCCTCTCACCTGTGTTGCTTTATTCCGATTTAAGCTCGCCGACACAGGGTATGCCCCTCTCTCCCTCACAATTCACTTCAAAGGCGATGGTCTAGATTGATGAGTGTGATGAGTTCCAGGGAGCAAACCCTGCCCGATGACATTCAATGGTAGCTTCGTTGTGGCTTTATTGCAGCTTGAGTGCAGGGCGGAACCTGTACAGATTCGAAGTTGTGTGAAGCCCAGTGCCAGGACATACTTTGGATGTGCGGAAGCAATTGTCGAATTTCATCACACTTGCAAAACCCCTCCAAAGCTGCCCAAGCTATCAGAATCTCGGTTCAAGTTGGTTATTGATTTGGAGGACTAAGAAGATATGTGGGGGAGAAATCCCGAGAATAATAGGGCGGGGACTCTGTTAGAAAGCCATTGTGATAGCTCAGAGTCTGTCGCAATACATTCTAGATTTCGAACGATGCCGACTTGTACTCATTTTTGTTTGGACTTGTCGCACGATCAAAATCTAGGGCCTTTTGCGAGCCACTTCATCAAGCAGCTCAAATGATCTCAAATGTACAAAAAAAAACATATACATACATAGATATACATAGCATTGTGGTTGCTTGTGGAGTTCAAAGCTACAAGGGTTTTGTACGTTGCAGGCATCCCATGTTCGAAGTCTAGACCAGCCTTGTGAAGTCTAGTCTCACAGCAATACCTGAAAGGCCTGCCATGGGCATCAGAATCAGTGAAGTCAATATGAGATTTGACAGGGACGCCCTGCAACATCTGCAACTCAAACCACGAGATCCACCAGCCTCAAGACTGGAATCATCCACAGCATCAGCATAAACACTAGCACTGCCAATAGGATGACCTCCTGCGAGAGGGCACATCTGCGCACAAGACCTACCACAAGGACCACAAGCTCATCAACACAATACTATACGGATCCATACCAATCCAGACTTGTCAGATCCCGGCTCCACAAAATAATTAGAACATATAATGAAAATATGGCGGCAACATATGTAATTAACATATGTCAAAATACAAGAAACATAGTAAACATATGTAATCATAACATGAACATATCCTCGTACATCATCTCATTCACGACATGCCCACCAACGACTCTAGTCAAGGGGGCAGCTGTTGTCTGGCTGCTTGGTACAGCCTTGGTCCAACCGGAGATTCACACTTGCAAAATTGGTCCCTTTATAATACTTTATACTATTTTCCAATTATCACATCAAGTAACCTCAATCGGCTTAGCCTCCTGCACTTGACCATATCAATATTTCTCAAACACGAAAGATGTACGGTAGACAACATAACCTAGCTGTGTCTCCGACAGCCCGAAGGTTCTTAATCTGCTGCTCAAGCTCTTCTATCCGCGCCTCTTCCAGTGCATTGATTGCGAGAACGATATTAGATTATGACGATATGATACCATCTGCAAGTATTGAGAGAGCAGTGTTTACCAATGTGGTGCAGTCCAGTCTTCAGATTTCTTAAGTTCAAATATGTTCCGATCCAAGCCTTTGCCCGCTCCAATTGAAGCCCATTATCCTGGAACCAAAGAAATGTATCTGGCATGGACATTGAATGCAATGCAAAAACGTGAAGGAAGACTTTGCGATTCTTGTCTGGAGCATACAAGACTATCAAAACTCCGCAATGAATTCATGACCTTGCTCTAATATCAGAAAAAACAGGCATTGCGAGCACCTTTTATTTGGGAGGTGTCTATTCGCAGCGGTTTCAAACTCCTTGAGATCGTGAAGATATTTGAATACCAGTACCGTATATGCCAGGTGGTGGGATCTAAGTTTGCCCTCGAGATATGTCAAACAATGTCAACCATATAAATACATTATACACCAACTGTACATTATAAGTCATTATCTACTATATATACCAACCCAACGATTGATTAATATGCCAAGACCATCCAATCTAGAATTGAATCCATTGGGAATCAAATCATCCAGAGTCATCCGTCATGAGTAGTGAGTAGTCATAGCATGTCATAGCTCCAATCCATGATGCCCAACTTCATGGATTTCATGGTTTGTAGGCAGTATGTCGCCAATATTCCCCAATCATCATTATCCCAGATATCCATAGATATCCCAGATCTTTTCGGATATTGGCCGCCACATGTGCGGCATGCCGCACGCCTCTGACATGGTCTGCCTTTAGGCAGTCTCACAGCGTTTTTTTTTTCTCAGCACCAATCTGGCAACACAAAAACAAATCCGTAGAGTTTATTTCTCTTCAAACTTGCCTCAAAATAGGTCAGCTATTCATGCATTCTGTGATAAGAACTTTAGTCATTGACACAGGTGCTCTGAGCCAAGCTGCCGGTGCATCGGTTGTTTTGGTGATCAGAACAAGGCTTTTTTTATGTGCTGAGCTGCCCTGGTACAATTTTGCATGACGTGTTTTTTTTCTCTCTAAGCCCAGAAGGCGTAAAATTGTCAGGATTGGGTGCCCGTTTGAGCACCAACTCTGCCAGCTCATGTCAGGCTGGTAGAAGCTGCTAGCATTTCACTTCAGAGGTGCGACATTTACCAAGATCACAGTCACGCAGACTTGTGTGCGACAATAAGTTTCGTCATGCCTGGCTTGCGAAGCTGAGACAGGTCAGCTTGTAGCAGTTTGAGCAAAGAGCCCCAACCACACAAAGTCTCAAACGTCTTGGATACTGACATCCAATAGTTTGGCAATAGGTGGCCACATTGTGTTTTTGCAAACAGGATTCGCGCAGTCCAAATCATTCCAGTGGCCAGTTGTCTGACGTTGTCCGCTTGCGGCACCTTGAATCATCTCGTGAGCCTCGCACTTCTGCTGCTCGAAGCCAGCTTGACCCATTCGCTGAATGATCTTAGCACGTCAAAAACCAAGTGAAGTTCAGATTTCAGCCAGTGGTTTAGCGCAGTCGAATCATGTTAATGGCTCTTTTAATTGACTGTGCAGTTTCTCCAGCGATCGTGACAACCAGTTTTCACTAAAGGGGGTCCTACTTCCAATCAAATCAATCGAGCTCGAAGTTGGGGGAGTTAGTGTCTGTGCAGAACCTTCCGAAAGGTTCCGAAAGGCTTAAGCAGCCAATCCTGGAAGGAGTTCCGTTCCAGTCTCCAGCTCTTGAAACAAGAAGAAAGCCTTGGAAAATCTGAGAAGAGCTCCTCTGCTGGGCAAAGTCCAAGACCATGTGCGTTGACCGTCACGTGCTGAAGGCCTCCAGCCACGTGTGAAGGGCCAGCTCTGCATCCCCTCGCCACATCCCGAGATATTCCGAGGAGATGGGGTCAAATCTTTGTAATTACATGTAATTACTAATAGTATCTAAGAATATCTAAGATGTATCTTGGATAGTGACGTCATGTCAAGGCCGTTGTAACAGTTGTCAAGACCCATAGAAGTGTTACTGACCTTGCGGCGAGAGACTGATATTATTCCAACGCGATGGACTATCGAGGAAACCAAAGGAACTCTAGGGCAAGGCAACTATGCTGGAAACATTCCAACTTGGACCGATTTGGACCTTCCTGCTGGCAAGAGACCCCAAAGTGCTCCCAAAGCTGGGCCATCCAGGCTATCGTTGACCTTACCGGGATTTACCGGGAATACTTTCGGACAACTGTTTGCATATATGCATTGCATTGATGTAGCACACAAGAAACGAAGCACTCCAAATAATATACAAGGAATCTGCCACGTGCATGAGAAAAAAGGAACAGCAATGGAAAACCCTGCCTTGAGAGGCTCCAAGCAGAAATCATATGAACACAGCGCACTGAGTTGCTGGCCATGAAGTCATGAACTAACAAACGACCGCCTGGTCGCAGGGCCTGCGCACAAGCAGACAATAGCAAACACACATACTCCGAAAACAAGATAAACAAACAAGTTCAGGATTAGTTCAGGCGGGTTCATTTCCAAACAGTTTCTGTGGTTCCTTTCAATCTTTCAACAAATCACAACAACTTAGTGACGAAGCTCCACAGTAAGTCAATACACACTGGCAACAGCTGACGCCAGGCTCTCTTTTCTGCGAAAATTGGAACCAACGGGTCTGACGTGTACAGTAAAGAATACCGGCTGCGAGACCGCAACAGCTTGGAGGGCGAACAAGCAATGTCAAAAAGCTGGCAAATTCACTCACTGCCATGAAAAACTATCAGACTCTATCAAACTTCGGACCAGGCTTTCTGTTCCCTTTCCAACTGTAAAGCTTGACCAACACTTCCTCATTTTGACCTTCCTCAAATCCGCCACTCAGAATGAGCAGAGCACAAGGGCCCCATCAGCACTCCTGCGAGAAGAAAAAGCAACGCAACTTGAAGACCAGTGCAGTGCGTTTCTGTCAATGGCAAAGGATATCAGTTTTCGATCTAATTGCATTAGCCACTTAGGTACCAGGTGTGATAGTCAGGCATTTGTCCTTGTTCGGGATCATTACAGTATATATCTGATGAAAGTGATTGCATCATATTGAAACACATTTAGAATATATATATATGTATATATATATATATACTTAATTATTAATATATATATATATATCGTATGTAAATGGCAGCAAAACAGTTTACATCACCAAGATCGTCATGTGTCAGTTGTACGTGCTAACAAGCAAAAATCAGAGTTCTGATAGTTCTGAGCCTAGAACCCAATACAGTAAATGAATCACAAGCAGCTGACCAAATTGTCTTGATATCATTTGATATCGGGTATGTACGGTACAACATTGGATAAATGATCGACATGCATACAGCATGCAAACGAGGAGGATAAGGAGGCTTCATTTCCATTGCACACGAGGCAACGCTACCGGAATCTGTGCACTCTACCGGAACGTCCTTCGCTTCCAGCGGCTTAAGCAGCCTTCAACACTTTGGACTGCACGTGCTCTGAAGCATCTAGTTTTTCTGCCCCCCAGAAAGCACAATGATACAACATTGGACAATCATGACAATCCCTGCCTCATTCTCTTCGTCTATCCGCTGAAAAATGTAAACCGAACGCCCGGTCAAGCTGGTCCTCATCACCTGGTCAAAATGGCCGATCTCATCAAAACAATGCCCTTGCTCTGCAAATTAAACATCCGTTCTATTCCCTTCTAATTGTTTCTCATTTCTACAGACAAAACACATGTTCTTTCTGATTCTTTCTGTGTCTGCGCTTGGCACACGAATCTTGTCGTCCATGTAACTGATGAAGCCGTAGCTAAATGTCCTGCAATGATGTTGTCCAAGCTGAAGATATATAAATAAGACATAATAAAACACACGAGTCGCTGCAAAACATCATCATTCGGTAGTGACATGCTTTTTGCAGTTTTGCAGTGCTGTCTCTCCAAGTCTCCACCCTTTGCTGGGCTGCTATACTGCCAGCACTATGTCAGCACCCGCCACTCTATGCCACTCTCCTGCACATAGGACTCATCAGAGTTTTCTCACCACAGTTGTCCACGGTGTCTTCGAGGGTATCCTGGCAGCAGAGTTCTTACAATTGAGCAGCTTTCCACAGGTGTCAGGCACAAAGATAAGAAAAGAATTAAAACACGGCAGCGGCTCGTATTCTACACCAGTGATCTCAAGCTTCACAACCAAATCCTGGCAGGTGGAGTGGCCACACTGAAGTCACAAGTCCGGACCAAGTGAACATTCCCAGCAACTCGAGGAGCCTCGTCGCCAGTCACAACATTCTGCTGGATGCCAAGCTTCCAGGATCCCTGACAGGTGGCTGAAGATTGGGTGACCATGGGCGACCTTGAAATGTCCTTGAAATATCTCGTGCTTAGCATGTCTCGTCGACTAAAAGTACTAAAATGCCTGGCCCCGCATGGAAAGTTCCACTTCTTCTTCGCTGTCTTCACTCTCCTTGGCCTTGCAGGTTGGAGAGACAGTGCTCTGTAATGCAATCAATGTACCGTTTTGTTTCGTGGCCGGAGCCAAACTGCAGATTCGATCCTTCCACGGTAAACTTGACTCGTCAAGTATATGTAGCCAGTTGTTTTAGTGCTTACGGGTCATGTCTCTCTCACTTGACAGGCCTTGAAGACTTCTTCCATGTCGTATTCGTTGAAGCCATCATCACCACCTAGGACGCTTCCACAATTACTGTATTGGATATGAAGCTCAGCAGAGCTAGTCATGGCAACCATTGGAACCCTTGGCTCAGCCATCATGTTGGCTGATGCTTGTTGTATCTCTCCCTCGTTTGGCCTTCACGGCTTTTGCAGGCAAGGCTCTAATTCCAAAATTCTGAATCAGTGCCTGGCAGGGCACTGAAGTATGTTGAAGCAAGATATAGCAATATATAGCAAGCACATTCCTGGCAGCAAAATGGACAATATCCGAAGTTAGGGCTGTCTTTGAAGTGAAAGGGGAAGTGTGAGTCACAGCCATCAGTCACAAGCCTCGAACTTGGCATTCTTGATGTCTCGAACCGCATTCAACACAGAACCCCAACGTCGGAACCTCACAAATCCAGTGCTCTTTGAGCACTTATTTTTGAGTCTGTATGTATTATGTTTTTGTATGTATTTGTAAACAATTTAATTGGAAGCCGTCGCCATAACTAGAGAAGTTACTTCTGTGGCTGGCCAAAAGAACTTCAGACAAATCAGAGAGTGATAATAGCATTTGTATCCCTTTGTTCTGTTCCGTACCTGACCTGCTCACCTGATTCCCTCCTTATCATTCTCCATTGAGGAAAGTCATCCAGTGGAGATACTTCAGCTTGCCCTTCAGTACGTCACCACAACAGCACAAGCTGTTGAAACCGACATGTTAATTATATAAATAACATAATTATATATATAACATAATTGTATATATAACATAATTATATACATAATATAATTGTATATATAGTATAATTACATATATAATATAATCATATATATATATAATACAATTATATGTACAATATAATTGTGTATATATATATAATATAATTATATATATAGTATATAATTATATATATAGTATAATTATATATATACATAATATAATTATATATAGATATAATTATATATATAATTACATATATATATATACATATATAATTATATATATATGTTAATCTGTTGAAATGAAATTGATGCATTTCAATAATTTCCACAACACCGCATGTCGGATTTACAGGCATAAACTGCCAGGCCCCGGATGCCGTGGCCAACTTTGGCCATGGCTAACGTCTTCTACTTCGTCATACTTTGTCCTACTTCATCATGCTTCTCGTCACGAATACGTTTTATTTATCTCATTTCTTTCTAATTATTCTAGTTTGTGGTGATCTGAGAATTCAGAGCAGGCAGGGCACGCAACTTCCAGTCGATTTGATCACATGTGTTGCACCATGTGCTGCACGCCAAGAGGCTTGACGGAGGTGGAATAGATCAGCTCCCACAGCCCTGCTAGCTTCGCCCCGTCAAAGTCGTTCAAGTCACCAACCTGAACAGCAAACAACAAATAAACATGGAGCACATATGGAAAAAAAGTCCAATATAACTACAAAAGAGTCAAGCCTCAAACCCTTCTCTACATCAAAGGCACCACCAAAAGAGAAAACATGCCTGAAACCAGCTGCAAAACAGCATTCAGGATGAGACAAAAAAGAAAAAACACTCCTAAACAAGGGTTGCAGTCAAACATGCGTGCACATGTTTATGTGCAATGTACGTGTCTTATGTAAAGGAACTTCTGGTCTATTCTCCAAAAAGAGTGATCTTGTATCTCAGAACAAAGGGGATCCCTGAGCAATCAGCTGGCAAACACCCGGAAAATTGAACGCGAGGACCCACTGACTGACAGGCTGCTTTGAAGTACCAGGAGAAAGAGAAGAAAGGATATTGCAAGCCGCGGATGGATTGTGAATGGGTTCAATCGTGGCTTTACGATGTTAAAGCATTTTGGGGCAAATCCTAACTTCAAATACTTTCTGTAAGACCCAAAATTGCCCGGAAAAAGCTTTGGGGCAGTGTTGAATCATGTACATATCGTATCGTGCACTTAGAGATACTTGGAGTATTTTGGCAAAAAGTGTTGACGGTCAAGTACTTTAGGACTTTCACATCCAACGCGATTCAACATTCGTCCTCAAATTTGTCAAAAATACCTTCTGGGGTCCCCTAGCAGCCCTAGCAAATGCACGCACAAAAAAGGCCGGCCAAACTACCCAAAGCACAGTCCCAGTATGTCACAGTCGGCCTGAGTAAATTATTCAATCTTAAGTCCCGAATCCACCTGGACTTTAAGGTCAATGATGTCAATGTACAGCAATTATAATAAATTATATACTTCATCCATCTTCATCCGAAATACTGCGAGGACAGAATCAAGTACGATAGATTCTATCTCTGAGGGACGGCACTTACAGTCTTGCAAGGCACCCCGGTATTGATAAGTATTCTTGGGCCAGTCTTCTGGCACCCCAACCCCACATGGAGCGGTCTTACAAATCGCAGTTTTCACGCAGCTATACTACTTCTACTAGTAGTACAACTTCTTGAGCTCTCTGCTAGCGTGCTTGCTGTTCTGCGAATACCTATCACCTGCATACTGCTACATACTGCTTCATACATACTGCTTGATACAGTATGCGCTGCTATGTGTTTCTGCATACAAACAAACCATTACCATCAAATGCTGCTATGCATCAGGCCAGCTACCTTCCTATCCCCGATGCTACTTATGTACTCGCAGAATACTTTCTTAGATATTATATAGATATTGATATTACCTACTTCTTGCCTAGATGCTATGCTGTATTACGTACACACGACACACGCACACACAGATTTCTCTCTCTCTCTCTGTATATAGCCATCATTTGTACTACCATGGGCTACCCTACATGCTGCCTTCAATCCACCTATATAGCTACTAGCTAAAAGCTAGCCAAATACTACGGACATATTACTTCGTGCATCATCCCAAATGCTGCCTTTGGTCGGCCTACTGCCTAGCCTACTACCCCCAAGGCATCATAAAGTCCTATCTGTGCATGCTGTATGTTGATCGCTCATGACTCATGACATAGTCAAGTCATCCACCTACCAAAGCCATAGCACTTGTGAATCCATGGTCGGAAAAGGATGAAAAAGGATGAGAAAAGGCGAGACTGATGAAGAAACGTCTACCCTGGCAGAGCTGTGACATGCTTCAACTTTAATAATCAAGATGAATCAAGATGAATCAAGAGGGGACATCTGGGACTGGGAAGTGTACTGTACAGTACTAGTGCACTGTACAGTGTACTACAGTAGATGATATGGACAAAAAAATCAAACCCTACAGACATCTACCAAGTAAAACCCCACACCCCAAATTTCAATGTTGAAAAAAACTCTATCTAACTGCCTCTGTGTTCAGGGTTTGATTTTTTTTGCCCACCGGTGCCAAGCGCAGCCCAAAGACAACATTGAAATTTGCGGGTGCGGGGGTTGACAACAATACAGCAAGGGTTTGATTTCATCGTCCATCTACGGTAGTACAGTACTGGTACACTGAGTACACTGAGTACACTGGCCTGGTCTCTCCAAACATCTTCCAGCTCACCTGCAAGCTTGATCACCTCCTGGAAACGGTGAGGGCCTTCTCTCTGTCTCTGTCTCTGTCTCTGTCTCTGTCTCTCTCTCTCTCTCTCTCTCCGCAGATTGAATCTGTGACCAAGTCGTTTAATGAGCTTCCTATAGCTTGTTTAGTTTGTTTCACTTTTTCATTTTGTTTCTGCATCTCCCAGCATTTCTCGCTCCCCGTCAAGTTCTTCTGTTGATCCAAGACCACAAGGCTTGTCCTGTGACGCCTTGCCGTGTGAAAATCGCAATGGTCCGAAATATGGCTTGTCTGTGCGCTCAAAGCATGTCAGTTATCCATCTGCTTCATACATTTTCACACGAAAAATTAGAAACACACGTTCATATCTTTCACAACATCCTGGGCCTCTAAACGGTTGATGGCATCAAGAAGCTCTTGCTTCACCTCATCCGCAACGGATTGCGAAAATTGCAAGAATCAAATGTTATGACCCCGGCTAGAACAGACTAAGTTGATTTTAGAAAAAAAAACACAGCCACAATCAAACACAGAAACACGAAAAAAAACGACAGGAATAATCACCAGAAAAAAAGAACAATATAAAACACACACAAAAAAGACCTGGATTTCCTGCGTTTTTTGTTGTTGTTTTGTTTTTATCTTATTGTTATTTTCTTGTGTATTTATGTTTATTTTGTTTTTTTCCTTGATTTTGGTTTCTTTTTTTTTGTTTGCTCTGTTTTTTGTAAAACCCTATATTCTCTGTGCTGTTGGACTCATAAATCAAATGCAACTTTACATGTCACCCATTGCCACCCTCACTTAGCTCCCCACTGTCTGGAGGTTTCGCTTTTTTGCTTTTGCCAAGCCCCCTCCTTCAAACTGCATGAGTGCCTCACAAATCTCAAAATTCCACATACAGAGCGGCTGTCCAAGTGTGATTGCAACACACTGCGACATGTGGTCCATGCATGGAAACTGATTGAAGTCTTTTCCTGGGTTGAACTCGGCCTCGTTTGCAGGGTCTTCCTCTACATCTTCTTCCACATACTCGAAGAGTTCATCGATCTGCAAAATTCTGCAAATCAGATTCATGAAAACAAAGGCTGATAAGACGCCAGATCTTCAGCACTTTGACACCAACTTTGAAGAGAGATGAATAGAGTACAGTATACAAGAGTATCCCCGAAAGAAAACAGGAGTGCAATGTGGGTTGGTGATCATGTCTTTGCATATTTTCTCAGGCTGCCATGGTCTGGTCATTATGAAGGCACCACACACTCAACCGAATCCGCCCTTGCATCACAACAAGCCTTGGCCAGCAAATCTCTGAACGCCAGAACATCAATGAAATCGCCCTGCGCACAATCAAATCTACAAGGTGTTCCTACAGAATAAAGCGAAGGCACAAACATCTACCACAATGACAACAAGGATGAACATTGTAAAACATTCATAGATATTCCCCAAGACTTCCATTGTATGAAAATTGAACACTCAATTTTGAGAGAGCATGAGGAAAATACAGTGTGCTGTTTGTATGTCTGAAAACTACCTGTGCAACAAGTGCAAGTACCAGACGAAAAGCTGGTTGTGCCTTGAACTACTGGACATACGAATATTAAAATGACGCAATGCATGGCTCAGGCTGGTTGGGCAAATGTCAAATGGGTTTGTCAAAAAGATCACGGAATATTACAGTACTTATATTAAGAATGCCCCAATATGTATATACTATCCAACTTTTGACAGTGGCACATGTGATTGCATCAATTTTTTCGTACGTAGCATGCACCAGTCAAACGAGACTTTGATAAGCAATGAATTCAATTCATTTTGAAAGCACAACAACTTTGACAACCTACAGCGTCCAAGCTCATTACGTTGTGATGATTCTTCCCGTTTTCGGCATCCACAAAAAATCGAATCGATGGCAGGACATGCACCAGCACTCTTAGTAGTCTTAGTTCAGTTCTGGCTTTCACCTTTCCACTCGTTCTGCCACTGGAAAGTTGAGGCAGCTACCTCTGCCACTTCTGTGAAGAGTTGAAGAGTTGAAGAACATGTTTCAACTTCGCACAAAGCAATCCAATTCGGTGCCGGTGTTGAGTATCTTGGGAGGGTTTCTCTTGCATTCTCTGCGCGACTTCTTGTACCCCGAAACGAATCAACCATGACCAAACAAACAGGATCCAACAAAAACGGGTAGAACCACAATGCAAACTTCTGATATGTTATGTAAATTTCAGATGCAAATACTTTCTAGTGCCATAGTAGAATTGCAGCAGAACCTTGCGAGTGCTGTATCAATCAAATGATGTGGGCTTTCTTCATGTTTCACATCATTGCGATAGATGTGTGCAGTTTGAAATTCAGCACTAAGTTCTTGAAAGGTCTCTGTGACCAGTCTTGTGGAAAGTTCAAACATGGCATGAGTCTAGTCTTCACAGATATATGTTGAAAGATTTGGAGCGAATGTGTAATTTTGAGGGTACTACACAGACTCCAGAGAGGACTCTTTTAGGCACAGTAGGGTTGTGAAGGGTTGTGACTTATACATACCTCTAACTTCTAGCTTCTAACTTCTAACCGATCTGCACCATTCTGCAGCAAACAGTATTCTGGAGTCTTGTAGGACTTCCCGCCACCAAAAGATGATGGAAAAAATTGGACACATCTTTCGAGCTTGTCAGGTATGCAGGGGTTGGTAACTGTCCCATTTGGGGTATATTGGACATCACCTTATAGTAGCCATTATAGACCATATACCTAATGGTTGGGTGATGTTCAATGGGGACATTTAATGACCCATGGTATGTGTCAGGTCAGCAGTGAATAGTCACTGAACAGTCCCATGCTTCCCTTTGCATCATTTTGCATCGATTTCTGACTTGCTCCATCTTGCATTTCTATATATTTCTATCATTTCTCTTTGCTGAATCATTTGAATCTTGCCTTCTTCTTTGGCAAATTGTCCCACATGTCCAGCAGCTCTTCTTCCGCAAGATCCTGACGACGACTTGAAGGTTCCAACACCCAACGCATGACTCTTGTGCACCAAAACATTATGAACAACTACCAGGAGATGCAGCACCACTAGCCACAAAAAATATCTTTCCGGTTCTTCTGTCCTCAGATGAAAGCATCTCATCAATCTCGGAAATCTCTTTGAGCGATTCAAAGGACAACAGATTGTTCTCGTCACACGCCTGGAAAGTCAAGCCACTTGATATCAAGTGTGCTGCTCTGCCCTCACACTTCAAAAACCGAAATATAGCGGAAAACAATAAGAGGACAAACAATTGACAAACATGTATATATAAATAGGAACAAAATGAACAAAATAGCGAGGACGACAATCAGGATGAACAAAATATGTAATATCAATTGTGTGTTTCTCTTTCGACAGCATTCAATTCCTTGTGAATTGCGCCTGTCTGAAGAGCTGCGTGATTTCAACATTTTCTCTTCCTCCTCCAGCCGACCTGATTCTGCAACAACTCAACTCTCCCAGCAACTCCATCCATCCTGCAATTTGTGGACTGGAGTTTGATGGTTGGATTCTGATGGATTTTGTAGATACAATTCAAAAAAGGGGGGGTGCTTCTACAAAATGCACAACATAACTTAAATCAGACCCCTGCCTCTCTCCAAAATCTCAGACACTGACTGACCCCACTGTTTCCGTTTTTTTTTTTTAAATCTTGAATAATGGAAAATCCTCTAACATCATCACCTTGACTCAAACCTTCAGAGTCATAGAGCCTGTTCGCTAGGATGTTGGTACAGGTTGTGCCCTCCCCCACTGCAAAAAACACATATATATATTTAGATGGGTCTCTTGAAATCTGGCAAGAGTAGCCTTGTGATGGTCGTTGTTTTCCGTTGTTGTTTCAAACAGTCGCTTGTTTCAAAACAAATTTCCTTCATGACCATGGCAAAACAAACAAACATAAACAACAGTTCTAGAAACTCCAGTGCTATGCAAGTTATTTTGCTATTGGATTCCTAAACAAACTGTCTCTTTAAACTGTAAAACTGCTTGAAACATGCATCAATTCTGCTGCATTGACACTGTTTTCCCGCACATGAGTCCCACGTTGTCCTGTGATCGCACCATTTTTTGATCGCACCATTTCTTTGCAACGTCATACTGTACTTCGTTTCGGGGTTGTTGTTTTCATGATTGTCTTGCACGGAACCACCAAGGTTTAGTGAAAATCTTGCGATGAACACGACAGTGAAAAGGATCTCTACATTCTTGCGTTTGTCTTGAGAGCCGCGCGGTGTTGCAAGACCTTCTGTACTTGGTCCAATTGGTTTGTCTTCCTCATACTCAGTGCCTTGGCTAGCAGGGGCTACATCCTTCTAGATGTGCTAGTGTTCCAAACCGTTTGAAAAAATCAACACATGTATCGTATCTGTAATTACACACATAAAAATATATATATATATACATACATACACACACATATACATATATATACACATAGACATGTGCATGTGTGTGTGTGCGCATATTTTTTTTTTGTATACGTGTAAATTCAAAAACAAAACACAATCACATACTGTAAATTTAAACAAACAAGTACACAGATAAAAAATAAATGAAATTACAAATATAAAAGTATCAACAAATATATAAATAAGAAAAAAAAATGAATGAATAATTAGCAAATCAATGAAAAACAAACACACATATATATATAAACATAAATCATAAATAAACAAAATAATAAATATAAAAAACAAATACCATAAATATAATAAATGGAAAAATATCAACAAATAATAGATATAAACAAATGAAAATAACAAAAATAAAAAAAATATAACAAATAAACCAAATATAGAACATATAACGAATATAGAAACTATAATAAATATAGCACACATAATATATATAACAAAGTTGATAAATATAACAAACATAGTAAATATAATAAATAGAATGAATTTAAAAAAGAATAACTATAATAAACATAATGAATACAATAAATCCAATAAAAAATAATGAATATAAAAAATAAAACAAAAAATAACACATATAATCGAGTGATAAATATGACGAAAATAAAAAAAATAAATTACAACCAATTAAATAAATAAACGAAAAAATAAATGAATAAAAAGATCAAACAAAATACATATTTCTATCTATATCAAAACTCAAGCTGATACACCAGCCACTCAGCAATCCGCTTTCCTTTTTCCATCGCAAGTGGTTTTGGAGCTGCTCCGGTCTGCTCCGAAACCTTTACTATGGCTGAAGACCCCAAAGCTTCTGCTGTGGGGGAAAAAGAATTCAAAAGATAGGATCCCAAAGAAACATGAATTAGCCTAGCAGGTAAGGACTTACGAAAACCACGACAAGCAAATGCTACAAACTACAAAATTCCAGTCACGCTGCCATACTCTTCTTCAGGAGCTTTTCCTGCCTTTCTTGCCTGCTCCTCCTCGAACTGCTTCCACAAAGGCTTTTCAGGAACCGGCACTTTGTCAGTCTGGCCAACTCAGACATGTCCAGAGTGAACATCTGCAACAGACTCTTGTTATCTCTTGTTGTTAGTTGCTCAGCTTGATCAATACTTGTTTCATGTATATATCTTCTTTCTGATGAACTGTGGACCAGGCTGCAGAGCATTTGTGCGGTGCCAGTATTTCAAACATGTTGCATAAATTGTTGAATCAGGCGGGGATTGCCAGAGTTCCATATCTCATCTCTTGCTTGGGCTTGAGGACGCTCGTCCTCAAGTCTTGCACCTTTACTCCGATTGCTGGAGCATCTTCTAAAAGCTGCCTGCCGTGTCGGGGTTGGCAGCTGGACTTTCAGACGCAATGAAACCCTACCAAGGCTCTACCACGTTTCTTACATTTACCATCATCCCTGCCAAAAACAACCCAAACACGGCCAAAGCTTGTCTATTCGAAACTGTCCAAAACATGCCATAGCTTCTCGTCACTCAGGTTGCGCAGGTCCTCTCTACGAGACAGACATGTCAGTACTACCCTCGGAACTATGTACAAAATCATTGACAGCAGTTACCTATCACATCCTATCACTATCAAGTGGGTCACAAAAGCCAGGCAAATCCAATTCTTTTGTATTCTTTGTCATTCTTTGACTAAAAGCAACTTCAATCCTCTGCGTCTCGTTCTTCTTCCAACAACTCTGACGGAGGGGCTACTGCGTCTTGCCAAAGAAACGCATCCTGCCATGGCGCATTCACAATGCAACAATCTACATGTGGCAAAATCAAAAACAGAAATGACAATGACCGTTACATGTAGCCAGCGACTTCATTATTCTGTGAGACTGCTTGAATTGAAAGCATGAAAACAAATCTGTAAAATGGCTATATCTTGGTAATATGCTTCTTCAATGCAGGCAGGACATCACAATGCAGCCCGAAAAACATGTTTGCTGAGTGTCAGAGCATGATGGCCTCCGTTGCAATGGCAGTCACATAATTACTGCCAAGAAGCATAGAGTTTCAGGACATCATTGTACCAGCTGCCTCCCAAATCATTCAAAAAACAAAAAGCAAGCAAACCACTCATTTTGTGACAATGTAGTGGAACGATGTGGAACGTCTGCGGCGCCATAGGGAGGCTGAGGCGTGCACAGAACCCATCAAAGTCCAGCGACTCATCAGGGTCGCCCCAAATCACCTTAAGCTCCTCCAAGTTTGCTGCTCCTTCTTCCAGAACTGCATCGACACCTTCCAAACCTCGAGTCATTCGGCCCCTATCGGCCCCTTATTGTCTTTCGCTATTCTGTTCTAAAGGGAATAATGATGAATAATGTTATCATCATGAGAATTATTAGCGTTGTCTGCCAGCTGTTTTTGAGCTCAAGGCTTGCGGCTTGGTCAAAGGTTACTTGGTCTTTTCCTTCAGATGCGGTTTTGAAGATTGACAACCTTAGTCCAGGTTGAGGCGAGCCACTCAGTCACTCTCCAGTGGCACAAGCCACCAGTATCAATATGCTACGACTTCAGAGTGGGGCAGCCCAGACCTTTCTTGGCCTGCCTTGGTGTATGAAAGGAAATCTGCCATTTCTGAGCTAAATGCAGCTCTTCCTCGGAAAGATCAGCTTGCTCCCTGCGTAATGTCGACAAAGGACTCAACGACAAGGCTCTGGAGCAAATATGAATCGAACATGCCAGTTTGACAGCGTCTCAATGGTACTCCCGGTGGCTGGCAAGCAAACCTGCATTCTTGGGATGAAAAGTACGGTGAATAAGTTGAACTTGTTCGTTCTGGTTGAGTCGTATGAGAAAGTGATGCTATCTGTAAGCCCCTCCTACAGGTGACTGACAAACACATTACCCGTGTGCAAGGTTTCAAATTCCCCCCAAAAAGGGCGAAACACACATCAAAAAGTGTCAGTTTGAGAGAGCTCAGCTTTGGCTGGATGTTGCCAGTTTGCGGCCCGGGAGTTCCGTCAGGAGAAATTGCGGAAATGCTGTGAAATGCAGAGGGCATCTAAGATGCATCAAGCTCTTTGCAAGCGCGCACCTGAAAAGTCCTCTCTTGCCCGCGGCGGGACCTCAAGCCATCTTGTTGCATCTCCTCTCTTTCTCTCAAAGAGACTCAAAGACTAAATGTCAGCACACAAATTGACGCCAAATTAGCCAAAGTAGCAAGAGCTTTCTCCATGCGAACCCAGCACATCCGAGAACAAGACCAGCCTTGTCAAATCCAGAGTTTTGCTGAGAAAGGAAGTGCTTCGCAAATCACACTCTCAGACTGTGAAGATCTTCAGTTCATCAGCTGAGTTGCAGGCATAGAACGGCTCAGCTCTGACATGTGACGGCATGCCGGGCCTACATTTCTAGGCAACAAAGCAAAGCACACATGTTCCATGTGACTGCGCCCACGCCTTTGAGGTGGGTTGTGACTTAAGCATCGCCTCGTAGATTCCTCCGCCAGAGAAAACAACCCATGGTTTGAGAGGCACCACCGGACAATTCAGGGTTGAGGTATGTTGAGGTGAAAGGGGTTGAGGCTCGTTGAGGGAGGGTTATTCTGGGCTGACATTGAAACGCATGCTTCAATGCAATGCTGAGCTCCTGGGCCTGCCTCACATGGCTGTAGGACCTTGAGCCATATATAGTGGATCCAAGTTGCTGTGGCTTTGTCAGCTGTGGCTGAGGCCAGAACGTCAATGGCAGTGACAGCGCCATCTTGAACTTAGCCACGACGTACTTGCAGCAATTACTTGCGGCACTCGCAAAAATCAGTCCAAATGGATCGGAGCACGACATACACGACATACTGGGTATCAGGATGCATCAGGAACACGATGAATTGCAGCTCTCAACGGCTGAAACACTAAGCATCACGCGATCTTTGCTATGCCGGCTTGCGGTGTCAAAATCTCCAGAAGATTTGTGTATAAACATGTATTAATTGTATATATAAAGAAGTTGATGGGTAGATGTGCGTAGGCGTGCACCAGTTTGAGGGGAACCTGTAAGTACCCGTACAGGGTCTTGTTGAAAGAGACTTAAAAGCATCAACATGTCTTTGGCTTCATTGGATCTTTCTTAGTGCTCATGGTAATCACTGCCGCATGACCTAGAGTTGTATGGGAGTTGCATGACCCAGGAATTCCTAGCCTGTTCTGATAAAGCAAGGTGGCCATTTGTTTCTATGTCCCCTTCGATTTGCTGTGACGCTGAGAAAGCAGTAGAGTCTGTGTTAAGAGGACACCAACGTGAAACAAAGCCAAAAGAAGGTCATCTGCATTGTGTATCATTGTGTCTGATTGCAGCTCAAATGCAACCCTTGCAAAGTTCATGACTTCACAGCGACGCATTTTTTTGTGTCGTTTTGATACCGTCCAGAGATGCCACAAATTGCCACAATACAATCCTGCAATATCCTGCAATGTCCATTTTCACTGCGATATCCTGCCCGAGACGCACCTTGAATGCATTCTTGTAGAGAGGCAGAATGACACTCTCTGGCACCGAGCCGCTGATGTAGGACTGGCACGCAGAAAAGCTGCGGTATAAACACAGGAACAATTTGTGACAGGAAAAGAACATGTGTGCTCCGATAGTGTCCTAATATGTCCTAATCACTGCAAATGACAAAGTGATATCTTAAGTATTTTGAAGTGATATTAGACTTGATATCAAACTGTAACATCTGTAACATGTAATATTAAGGCTCATGCCATTAGCACAATGTCGAAGCTGTTGTCACTGACCTGGCACAAAGTTCTACCAGTCGAGTTTTCTCTGAGTGGAAAGCTTGCAACCCAACTTGGCAGTTCCACTGGCCAATCTGGACTTGTGGCATCCAACTCTACAAAATTGACGCGGTCCTGAATGTCCTCTCAGAGTTCACTCTCTAGCCTCTCTAGCTTGCAAAATGTCGCAATGAAAGTCTTTGCAATCGCCGAACCCTCTGCAAAGAAGTCCTTACTCTGCTGAGTCTTGATGCTTTCTCCTGTTCTGCAAACCTTCAAGCGGCTGCATTGCGCAACGGATTGGACTGTGGACATGGCCTTTTCAACCAGTGTGCCACCAGAGCAGTGGCATTGCACAAGTCCTAAAACGAACAAAAAATGACAATTCCTATTCAGAAGGATCGATGCCGGCACAAAATGTAGGTGTACTTCATGGGCAAACGGTATTGTTGTCAAGTTGCAATGTACCGGCAAAAAGGAATTTTGCACGGAATAGAGGAAGGAAAGATTAGCTAATCATGAAATATGTCCAAATGAACTGATCATAAATGATCTACATTGCTAAATCATGCTAAATCCGTATCCGCATCCATCCTGCCGTGATTCTCAGCACTGCTCAATTTATCAACTTGGACACAAGGCAACGCAACCAACCTTGCATGATTGGACTTACATACATTTGATTCGTGAAAACTTTCTCTTCTTTGATGAACGGGGGAATTGAGAAAGAGTTCCTTGAAAGAGTCAGTACAGCATCAGCTGGCTCCAATGCAATGTCCTGCTTTGAAAAAACATTGTAGTGTCTGTCTTGTCCAGATTGCCTCTGGCAACTCGAGCACAGTAGACTTGAGGCCAGGGGTAGCCTGCAAGCCGCAATCACTGGGTAATTTGACTCATCCTTCAGGGGAGCCTGGTGTTGCTGCTATCTGTTCAATCAAATGGAACCTTTTACTCCAAATCGGGACGTTGTCCAAGACAGCGCTAGAGGACGAGCGGCGATGAAAAAATAGGACCAACATGAACAAAATGAATCTATGATCTGAATGTTTCAAGCAAATTCTGCAAATAGTGGCTTCGCATGGCTTTAAGTTGTAGCAAAAGCCTTCCTCCACATAGGGCACAGGTGGAACATGACAATAATCTGCACCCACTTCATACAAGACTGGAAACGAACCGTGATCGTGCTGCTGCCCAGAAGATGCAAATCCACCAAGAAAAGAAGAACATCATGCCTCATGATAATGATAATGGTGATGGTGATGGTGACGCTGGTGGTTGTGTCTTTCCAACCCGGTACCAAAAAGATCAACAAAGATCAAAGATCAACAAATACCAACAAAGATCAACAAAGTAAATGAATCAATAAGCCCTTTGAAGATGTTGATTTTTATTCCATTGCCTCTGTGAAGACGTAGGAAAATGCACCGGACCCACCTGGACAGCACTGATGCAACCAATTCAAGCTTGGTGACATATGACATAACTCCCTTCACCAGGCCTCCAACATCCAACATCGACTCAATTCCTCCGAGTTGGAGCTTTTTCTTCACAAGGTACCTGGAGCTATGCCTCCTCTGCACAATCTACAGACATCAGATAGACATCAGTTCAGAACTGATGTACAGTGATGTACAGTGATGTACAGTGATGTACAGTGATGTACAGTGATGTACAGTGATGTACAGTGATGTACAGTGATGTACAGTGATGTACAGTGATGTACAGTGATGTACAGTGA
>Ga0126342_10001711_pt1 | contig 31931 bp, 36 predicted proteins | sample Cyp1metagenome_FD_92528 | JGI IMG/M metagenome (GOLD analysis project Ga0126342, IMG submission 92528) | Coral microbial communities from Lord Howe Island, Old Settlement Bay, Australia - Cyphastrea 1 metagenome | ecosystem: Host-associated > Invertebrates > Cnidaria > Coral ...
CATCTTGCGCATCTTGCGGTTTCTTGCGGAGTCGTCTGGAGTCACAAAGTTGGAACTCTTTCAACCCTTTCCCCATTGTAAATAGGGTTTCAGCAGGTGTACCGACTCCGCCCGACTCCGGCAGGCGTCCCTGTGGAGTAGTTGGTAGGGCGACGTTCTTGACGTCGCGGACAGACTACCGGTGGCGGTTCGATTCCCCGCTGGTCCGCAGGTAAGCCTCAAGTGTGGTGACCAGGCGAAAGCCGATTGGCGCCGTCCAAAAAAAAACGACTCCGCCCGACTCCGGCAAGACTCCGCAGCTAAAGACATCAAACAAAACTGTGGTAAAACCGAAATTTTGCATCTCCAGCCTTCTTACAGAATCTGCCGGAGTCATGAAATCGATCTTCTGTATACCTTTCCAACCCCAAAAATAGGCATCAAACAAATCGAAGAGTTCAGTGACATCATCTTGCGCATCTTGCGGTTTCTTGCGGAGTCGTCTGGAGTCACAAAGTTGGAACTCTTTCAACCCTTTCCCCATTGTAAATAGGCTCCTAACGCGGCAACTTTGCGCGTCGGGTTGTGTATCTCGCCGGAGTTCAGTATCATCCGGTTAAAGAATAATAGTATATATTTAAAAGCGGATGAATCCTTTGTTTACATTGGGGGAAGAGTTTCGATTTCATGACTCCGGCAACCCAACCGCAACTTCTCTTTGCAGGTGAAGTAAAAGAGGCTCGTCCAAAAGTTCGGATTGACGTGCTCGTTCATGTTCACTGGCTCGAATTCCTCGATTGTGTGTGTATTCCTGATCGCACTCCACTAAACGGTCTCATCTTCTCGATCTGGAAGAAATTCCCCATCTGATTGCATCTAGCAAGTCCCCAAGACATATCTTTCTAGCTATCTACCTGTCTGTTTATCTATCTATCTCTCTCTCTCTCTCTGTCTTGCTTTCATGTGTAATGTAGTGTAGTGCAATGTAGTGTAGTGTGGTGGAGTAGTGGAATGTAGTGTAGTGTAGTGTAGTGTAATGTAGTGTTGTATAATTTAATCTAGTGGAGCGTAGTGTAGTGTAGAGAAGTAGTTGGAGTTGTAGTTGTAGTGTAGTGGGGTGTAGTGTACTGGAGTGTAGTGAAGTGTAGTGGAAGGTAGTGTAATGTGTAGTGTAGTGTAGTGTAGTGTAGTGTAGTGTAATTTAGTGTAGTGTAGTGTAGTGGAGTGTAGTGTAGTGTAATGTAGTGTAGCGTAGTGTAATGTAGTGAAGTGTAGTGGAAGGTAGCGTAGTGTAGTGTAGTGTAATGTAGTGTAGAGTAGTGTAATTTAGTGTAGTGGAGTATAGCCGAGTGTAGCGGAGTGTAGTTGTGTAGTTGTAGTTGTAGTTGTAGTTGTAGTGTAGTGGAGTGTAGTGTAGAGTAATGTAGTGAAGTGTAGTGGAAAGTAGTGTAGTGTAGTGTAATGTAGTGTAGTGGAGTGTAGTGTAATGTCGTGTAGTCTAGGGTAATGTAATTTAGTGTAGTGGAGTGTAGTGGGGTGTACTGGAGTGTAGTTGTGTAGTTGTAGTTGTAGTGTTGTGGAGTGTAGTGTAGTGTAGTGTAATGTAGTGTAGTGGAGTGTAGTGTAGTGTAATGTAGTGTAGTGTAATGTACTTTAGTGTAGAGGAGTGTAGTGGAGTGTAGTTGCGGACTTGTAGTTTGTATTTGTAGTGTAGTGGAGTGTAGTGTAGTGTAATGTAGTGAAGTGTAGTGGAAGGTAAAGTAGTGTAGTGTAGTGTAATGTAGTGTACTGTAATGTAGTGTAGTGTAGTGGAGTGTAGTGGAATGTAGTTGTGTAGTTGTAGTTCTTGTTGTAGTTGTAGTGTAGTGGAGTGTAGTGTAGTGTAATGTCGTGAAGTGTAGTGGAAGGTAGTGTAGTGTAGTGTAGTGAAGTGTAGTGGAAGGTAGTGTAGTGTAGTGTAGTGTAGTGTAGTGTAGTGTATTGTAGTGTAGTGTAGTGTAGTGTAATTTAGTGTAGTGTAGTGTAGTGGAGTGTAGTGTAGTGTAATGTAGTGAAGTGTAGTGGAAGGTAGCGTAGTGTAGTGTAGTGTAGTGCAATGTAGTGTAGTGTAGTGGAGTGTAGCGTATTGTAATGTAGTGTAGTGAAGCGAAGCGAAGCGACATCTGAACCTCCGAAAGTGGCGCGAACATGTGGTGTTTTATACATTTTGACTTCGAAATGTGCTTCGCGCCACAACGGCGTGCAGTTTTTCGACATCTCAACTGCCAAATGTGGTCCGAACGTGGTGTGTTTTGTACATTTTGACTTGGAAATGTGCTTCGCGCCACAACGGCGTGCAATCTTTCATCTCTCATCTGGCCAGCTGGCTCTGCACCCGCTGCTTTAGCGAGCCTTTCGACCCCCCGGACTCCTAAATCATTTGAAAAACACAGTGTTTCGCGACTTTCCTACCTTTTCTCGCATCTGCATCTTCTGTCTTCTTACTCTTTCTCTTCTACTCTTCTTTCTTCTAATCTTGCTCTTCTCTCTGCCTCTTCCCTGCTCTGCTTTTCATCTATCCATATTGTCGGAAGTTTGACTTCTAAACTTCCTCCGATCATGTTCCATGGGAGAGCCCCGAGCCTCTTGGAAGGACAGAGCAACATGGTGGCTTGCTCAAGGCCATGTATCGTCGCGTTGCTTCTGAGGTTGGCGCTAAGCCGCTATTGGCAGAGAACAGGTTGAGCAATGTCTCAACCAGGTCTTGATGGTGAAGAGAACGACAGCAGCAGAGTTGGATTTAGCCCTGCTCAATGGGTACGTGGCAGAGCATCCAGAAGTATGGCTTCAGTCATGTCTGAGGAACAGTTTGCAGAGCTTGGAGCGATTGAAGCTCGACATGAACCTCCAAGTATTTTTGCTTTACAGCACATGGCAAGAATTGAAGCTCAAAAGGCTTATGTACATCTTGAATGTTCAAGGCGTGTACAGCGTGCTCTTACAAAGAATGCTTCTGCTTTTCCAAGGGAATTTTCCATTGGTGATTTGGTCACTTTCCGACGTGACAATCAAGAGGAGGTGCATCTTGGTCACCTACCTCGAGAGTGCTTGGCCATGAAGGGCCGAAGAACTTGTGGTTGTTGTGTGGCAATGTTTTTGTGTTGGTTGCTTCACAGAATGTGAGGGTTGCAAGTCCACCTGGAGCTTTGGCCCAGTCAGTTCTCAATGGAGATTCAGTTTTACCAAACATTGTCAATGATGGTGGACAACAATCTTTCTTGGATGCAAGAAGAGTTGCAGCTGCAAGCGAGGACGGTATTGTGCCGTCTCCTTCTGTTTTGGATGATGCGTTGCCTATTCGGAATACCGCCAGTTCCTGAAGAAGGGCGATGGCTCCGTTTGGAGTATTCGACCCGGTATCTTTGATGGTGATGACAGCGATGGTGATGGTGGTGGAGATGAAGAACTTCTTCCAGATGCAGTTCCGAGCAGAAGAAGGACAGTCACAGTTGTTGCTTCTGACAGAAACGTCAGACCAAGAACGGAAGTGCCACACCCGGAGTCCGAGAGAGGGACATCGTTGATGCCTTCACACAAAGTGTCTTCAGTGTCTGAAGAAGCAAGTGCATCAGCATCGGCAAGTGCACCTGCGTCGAGCGCGAATGCGCCGCGTTCTTGGCCCAGCATTCATCGAAATCGTCATGATCTACCTCAACAACTTCGTGATCACTTTGCTCGTGCACAAGCAGTACAGGCAGAAGATCAAGGAGAAGCAAGAGCTATGTTTACAACTTTTCTCTCAACCGGTAAAAGGAGTAGATGAAGCACCCGGCAAGAAGGTGTTGAAAGTCATTCACTTTGATTCTGCTCCGCCTGATGTGCAAGAAGGCTTGCGCGCTTCGCGTGCCAAGGAGTGGAACAAATTTGTTCAGTTCGCAGCAGTCCCGATTACCGAAGACAATCTCCTGGTGGAGGGACACGTCGTGGTGCCCAGCAAGTGGGCACACACGGACAAAGCTGAACACAAGGAAGGGTCGCCTGACTATGCTCCAGTTTGGAAGAGCAGAGTTGTGTCACGCGGAAACTTTGAAACCACAGAGGGGTTGCGCAGCGATTCGCTTACGGCGGACATTGACTTTCATTTGTTGATAGCCTGATGGGCATCATGTCATGGAGTTCATTTGCATTCCGCTGATGTCACGAACGCCTACTTCAGGCTCGGCCGTTAATTGCTCAGCCCATGGGCGGGCTGGAAGGCGTTGACCCCGAAGCAATTCGCGTTCCCATTTATGGCTTGACAGACTCAGGCCGAGGTTTCTGGTTACAGTTGGATGATGACGCTCGTGGTACTGGTTTCTGTCAGTCACATTTACCCAGCGTTGGGATTGCGTTGCAGTCATGGCTTCACATGTGGATGATTTGCTTTATTCATACCTACCCGAAGGGGAGGATACAGTGAAGAATTTACTCTCGAAATTCGATCTTGGATCAACTGAAATGGACAACTTCAGGTCTCAGGTATTGCGGGAATAAGCAGTTTGGCCGAGATCCCGATGGGACGATCACAATCGATGTGTGCGACAACACCCGAAGGGTGAGAGGCACAACAATCGACGCAACACGTCGAAGCACAGACCCACTTTCACCAGGTGAAATGACGACCCCCAAGTCCATTACCGGATCCTTGCCATGGGTCGCACGGAAAGGAGCGACAGTCGGAACACTGGTGGACGCAAATCGGTGCGTGGAGCTTGCACATAGAGGCTTCACCAAGGTACGGCTGAGGTACCCAATGAATCATCTGCGATGGGATGAAATCGCCCTCCTGACGGTAACCGACGCCAGCTTTTCCAACGAGATAATTGCCGTTCACAACAGGGTCGATTCCACTTTGTCATCGACATCAACGAGGCGAAGAACCCACGGAACACCAAGTATCGGGTTCTGCCAGCGTCTTTTGTTCGTCGGGTGTGCAGATCTACGTTGCAGGCGGAAACCTACGCACTACAACATGGTCTCGAAGCTGGTGACAGGAGTGATCGCTGAGCTGAAGGGACAAATACGGAGCCGACAGCAATGGAGGATGATTCGAGGATGTGCATTGATGTGCATTCCACACCTCGCTTTTACAGACTTGTCGAAGTCTTGCAGACCACCTTGCGGCCGAAATTCTGGCTCGCGTGCAGGACAACCGGCTTGGCATCGAATTGATGGCCATCAGCGACGATGTATGGCGTGACGGTCAGAAAACTTGGAATTCTATGAAGAATGGTGGGGACTGTCTTGAATGGATTTCTGCGGCTACGATGATATCAGACTGCCCCACGATTATGAAACCGGACTTCATATTGAAAGTCTTGAAAGAGAACGTTTACCGAGTACAGAAGCAAAAACCCAAACGCTAGACTAGGACCCTAAGGCTGATTAGTTCAGCATTTCACTTGGACACAGTGGATTTCTCCTGTACAGCTACATGTCACCCGTAGAACAGGTTGAGTGTCAATCTGACTTCACATTGCACGCATTTGAACACCGGGTTGACATGTACATGCTGTGGCCATTTGCCCTTACGCTAAAAAGTGCGGGCTGCTGACGATTCCGTACCAAATCCACATTCGTGAACGTGCTGGGAAATTGACATCAAAGCGCACATCCACAAATTGTGGCACTTCTCGATTTATCAGGTCAAACATCTCACAAAAAATGCAGAGTTCCAGATACTCATATTCGACTCTGTTGTTCCATCTTGATAAAGTCTGTGATGTGGGCGCATCAGCCTTGGGTGTTTGCAAATGAGACCGCATTTCGGCCAGATAATGGTGGGTACATGCCTTTTTCAAATTTTTAGTGAAAACAAACACTGGGCTTTTGTTTTGTCAACTCGAAAATTCAAGCTCAGGATGGTTTATACAGAACCCTATGGATCGAATGTGAAATTACTATTATTACGGTATGTTTTGGTTGTGCATTTTTTTGAAGCGTTGCGGTGGTGGACATGATGGTGGCTGATTTGTCTGGAACCTTCAATCAATGATTGCAGGTTTATGCTCTTTGTCGTTACACGTATATAAATTGTTGGCATTGGCAGTTTGCAGATGCAAAGGCGTTGGCAACTCAACCATTGCAGTTCTTGAATGTCGCACGCGCACACGTACCATATATTGTTGTTCCATAGTGCTGTTCATTTTAATTTTATTTCATGTTTTTTCAACTCATGCTCTGTCGATGCTATTCCACGCTATTTATTTCCACTATGCTAAGAACATTGGGAACGAGAAACTATTTTGATTGTGGGCGTCCCCCAATTGCTCAGAATGTTTCAGAATTACATGTAGCATTGGCATTGCTGTCAAAATCGGTCAACACAGGTGCCGTGAAGAATGCTAGCAAACCCAGCACCAAATTCAATGTATTTGTATTCGAGACGGTGGTTTCACGGCATACCCTCAATGATTTGACTAGTTGGGTGTTCTTCACACAAGCCTTTACAGCCTTGTTGCGAACCAGTTGGGTTCGAAACACCAACACCTCGCACCGTCCCATATATTGAGCCAAATTATTTGACACACATGTTAAACAAAACATGTGTACTTGCACGCTATGCGGCGCATCGGACTTCTGACCCTGCGATACAACTTCTGAATTACAAGCATCGTTTTCGTTGGATGTTCATATAATGTTCAGAACCAATTTCATTCGTGGCAGAAAAAATGTATTTGCTAACAACACACTATACACCTAAAGAGGTCCTTTGCGGTATAGGCACGATTAAAGTGAGATCTTGAAAAAACAACAACAACTTGCCAGTTGCCCTTTACATGGTACTATGTGGCGAATGTTTGATGTTTGATGTTTGATGTATATATCCAAGAAAAAAACTGGTTAAGTCATTGACGGCTCAAACCAACACGCCGTGTCACATCGTTCAATTTTCTAATGTGTAAAACAGAAAACCGATTGCAACAACACCCCAAACATCAAAATTTCATGCCAAAACCCACGTCAGCAAAGTTTTGTGGAAAGGCTGCGTGTTTGCGATTGGTCTGAAATCACTGGTCGGTTTGAACTGCACAATTTTCCTGGCAACATTCGGGAAGGTTCGCATCTTCATGTGGAAAAAAACTTTGAATGCGGGCAAGAGCTGCTTTAAACTTGAAAGACATCCAAATTCCAGACATTCCAGATGAACACATACCGACAAAGGAGGCGAACTTTGTGGGGTGTTATTTCTGTTATGTTGTGTTTCTGAGGTCTGTGACTGTGTGAAACAAACCAACTTGAACTCAGCAAGGTCGTCCAGGCGATGAATCTTGCAAAAAAAATGGATCATGGTTGCCGATTAGTTGCCTTATGTTGACTTGAATTTGTGGCGTTGAAGGTCGCTGGTTTTTCAAAAACAATCAAGGATGCATCAGACACATGTTTCACCAAACGGTTTCCTGCCCAGACTCGCAGCGCTCAAATTGCGTCAATGAAAGTATGTTTCTTTTTGTTTCGATAGTGTGATAGCCACTGTTTTGCTTGTGGAAATCACAATTCAACCGCTGGAATTGGGTCGTTTGAGCACGTCAGCCCACGAGCAAACCGTTTCGACACAAACCAATATAGTTGGAGGGACTTCTGCAAACGGGATGGCTGCAAAACTTTGGAATGGAAAAAACGTTTGACTGTGTAATTATATGGTTGTTTTTCCTACTTTTGATATTGATCTTTCGGTACACCTGGACCACAGTGTCATCATTGAACAGCGCGAAAGGCGCGATGTTGAGAATTGGAACACGAAAGAGAGATGCCAGACATGTTCGGGTCTGAAAGATTGTGAAAAAGGGACACGGGTATTTCAAGATTCAAGTCAATGGTGTCGGACCAAAGGCTGTGGCAACAGATCCAAGTCCAAATAAAACCATGGGTTTGCTTCGGAACCATACTGTGATGGATCGCCGGATGTCTCGACATACATTCGGCGAGATATGTACCACCCCCCAAATTGCAATCTTAAACAAAAAAACAACACTGCTACCACGTGTTTCGGGAATCTAGTGCTTGTAAAGTCAATTGATACTGATCAGTCGGGAACGATGAACCACGACAACGATTCGCGCTTAGATACGCGAATTTCAAACGCAAGTGTTTCATTGACAAAGTAATCCGAGTAAAACTTCTGATGTTCGCAAAAAATGTTTGTGAACCAACCGGTGCAACAGCGTGGCAAAACGGTTGTTTTTTTTGGAACACAACTATCCTTGTACCAAAAAGGTCTCCTAAAACAGTTTGACGGGATGTTTTTTCAACATTTCAAGACAATAACAAACGTAAACACAAAACAAATTTCAACAACAAGTCAGACAAAACACATCTTTTGTTTTTTTTTGGATTCGTCTTGTTATATGTTTTCTGTACACGTTTTAATGCATAGCACATATATACATATACGTATAGCTGTGTATGTTTTTGCCTTTCCTTTTTTCCATGTATATATATAATTGTATCTATTTGTTTTGAAATTATTTCGTTGTTTGATCAATTTGTTTTTTGATATTTTTATCCCAATGTTTCTTACCAGTGGATTTGTTTTTTGATTCATTTTCCAAAAACACATGGAATTTGGCAATTCAGAGTAAAATTGCGACACTTAAACCAACAAACCGATTGTTTTGCGACGCCATCGTTACTGACGTCGCGTTTTTTTGACCTGTAACATTTCAAATCGTCAATGGTTTGTGGCACCATTTGCCAGAGGCTGTGGCAATTGTTGCTTCTGCGACTGGTAGATCCAACTCCACAAGTCCCCATTCAAAAGAGTTGTTTTTGGATCTTTTGTATTGATTTGCTTGGGAAAAAAATACACAAATCTTAGCACTTCTCCAAGGTCCGGGTTCGTGCTTCCAGGGCCTGAACATGACGCAGCATACAGTGATGTCATGGCAATAAATAGCAGGCAATGACGTGTTGCCCCACCCTATTCCACCCCACCACCCCACTCCAGTATGTGTATCAAGGGCAGGAACATGACATAGCCTACAATGACGTCGTGGCATGAAGACCGTACAATGACGTTTCCCAACCCCGCTGCCACCTTATCCCACCCCTCTACTCCACCTTACCCTACTTTACCCTACTTTACCCCACTTTATGCTGCCTCCCTACCCCACCCCACCCCACGCCACGCCACCCTACCCCACCCCAGATGTAAAAACACACAATGTATAAAAAAAATTGCGTTTTCCTTTACGTTGGTGGTAGCAAAAAGAACCCGTTGCGAGGCTGCAGTTCGTCAGTGCCACCCAAGTTGGTTTGTCGGTGGAGTGTTTTTTTTTGGGTCCCCGTTGTCAATGCCTGCGCTTCTTACCAGTGTTCTGTTTCTTTTCATCGTCTATAATTATAGTGTTGCACCGTTTTTTTTTAAAGTGTGTGTCCGCGCGCATTGCTCCCATTGGGAAAAAACAAATTCCCGTTTAAAAAACGTAAATCCATGAAACAAGGCAACCCATCCATCCAATCCAAATTTGCATGTCCAATGTGAAAATTCAATTTTCGCATTGCTAACTGCATAACATTTCAAAACCGTATGAAACAGCCGTGGGCTTAACACGCATCCTTATCGCACATTTGCGCCCACAATCTCCCAATATTTCGCCAGATTGGTTTTGATGTGAAAAAAATAATGTGCAGCATGCCTTGGTGTGGTGTTTATTAGCCTCTCATGCGATCTTGATTTGATTAAAAAAATGGTCAAGACAGTGGGATCTGCTCGAAAAAAAATGTTTTCGCTTTCGCCTGTCCGAGTCACAAATATGACTTCGGTCCCTTCATGACACGGGAAATGTAACAAAAAAACGCGAATGACAAAGTCAGATTTGCGTTCATTTTTTTTAAAAATATATTATTCTATTTGTTTTTTAAATTTCAATTTTCCTGTTTCTTTGTTTTTTTGTTTCTCCGTTTTTTGTTGTTTTTGTTTTTCTGCTTTCCTTGTTTGTGTTTTTATGTTGTTTTGTTTCTCTGCTTCTGCGCTGTTATGCTTCTCCGTTTTGTTTTTTCTCCCCTATTTGTCCATATTTCTCTGTTTCTTTCCTTTTTTTTTGGTTTTTCAGTTTCTTCACTGTTCTGCTTCTCCAGTGTTTGCTGGGTTTACCTTTTTCAAATGCAAATCAATTCGAAGATGGACAGTTTAGATACACCATAAACCAACCCTGGATAAACCCACCGCCAACCACAAAAAAAAATGAGTAACAACCGGCAAAAAATACACACTTTAAATTTATCCCAAACAGACCGTACACCAATCCGAATAAACCCAAATTAAGATCACCAAAAAAACAAAAACAACCTGAAGTAACTCCAAACAAATCCAAACTCTGAAACTTCGCGTGCCAGCGGAGCTTTGATCGGGTAGCTTTGACAGGCTCCAGGGACCGCATTTGAGGCCATCAGCGGGTAGTATCGCTCTCTAAGCGAGTAGCCCTGCCATCAGGCTCCGAAGCGGGGCCTTTCGCCATCAACCGACACGTCTCGTGACAACAGTTGGTGGAACAACCCTTCCAGTGGCGGACATCCGCCTGGAATAGATCAAAGAGAGCGTGGTCATCGACTGATTGGACCACGAGCACCTGGACTGACTGGCGACCGGCGCCAGCACCCCTCCAGCGAGCGGCAGCCACAGCCCTGCTCCAAAGCCAAAACCACCAACGATGGACTGCAGGCGGCACCAAGGATTTTGAACGCCCCTGACACATTTAGCGGTGATGATGTCATGCAATGTCACCAATGGAAGCATCAGTTTACAAGTTGGCTTTGTTTTGGGGACAACCCGTACAGTGAGATCTGGACTCTTTTGGAAATGAAAGAAGAGGCACCTCACTGGCCTACATACAACGCTGATGAGCGCTTGATGTCTCAGAAACTTTACGGAGTGCTCACATCATATCTGCGTGGAAGATGTGCGAACATGGTGAGGTCAGAAGCTACCCCAAAGGATGGCTTCAAACTGTGGCATTTACTGAACCAGGAGTTCATGCCGAGCACACGTCAACGGAGTTTGGTTTTAGCTCAGGCACTTGGGTCCTTCCCACGCTTCAGCAAAGATCGTTCTGCTCTGGAGTCACGACTGGGCTATGAGCAGCTGGTTTGGAGTATGAACAGGTGGAAGCACCTATCCACAGGAGCTCACGGCAGCAATTCTCATCAAATGTTGCCAACCACGTCCACGTGAACAGATCCAACTTTCCATCATTGATGCAACTACCTATGCAGACGTCAGGGAGGAAATCACTTCATATGAACGGGATTTCAAGAGCTTCGTCAAATTTTGAAACATGTGAATGACGCACCCAAATATGTTGCCAACTCTGGTGATGGACCTACTCCAATGGAGGTTGACAGAGTGGAGAAGGGTAAAGGCAAGAACAAGCACAAAGGCAAAGGCCGTGGCCCTTCTGGCAATGAATGGGTGAATGCATGGATGTATGGACGTGGGTGAGGCCGAGGACGCACCAACAAAGGTAAAGGAAAGGGGAATTCAAAAGGCAAGAACAAAGGTAAGAAGGGCAATCAAAAGGGACAAATGCAAAAGGAAAGAAAAGCAATGGCCGTGGAAACGTTCCCTATGGGCAGTGTTCCAACTGTTATGAGTTTGGGCATTGGAGCCGAGAGTGTCCCAACATGGTGAATCAAATTGGGAAGAACGAGCCTGTTGCACCCAACCAAGCAACATCCTCAACAGCTCCTGCAGTAAAAACTTCCAGCACGGCTACAGTTCGAAGGGTTTGCCAATTTGGAGGTCCTGTTCCTTCCTCAGGCCCATCTTCACCAATTTCTCCCGTTTCTTTCAGTGGTTCTGAAGTGCGCATGGTCTTTTTTCACGATCTTGCACATGAGTGGACACAGGTATCCAACAATGATGCTGATCAAAAATGGGTTATTTCTTATTTTGGACAGTGGTTCAGATGTTAGCCTTCTTCCTGAAAGTATCAGGCCGACAACAGTTCCAGTGAGATGTTAGGGAAACAACTGCAGATGGAACGCCATTTCTCAAGACTTTGATTAAAAATTTCATTGGCCCTGGACAGGTTTGGCTTTTCTGGCCATACAGAACGGCCGTTATCAGAAAATTCGAAGAGGTCAGACTTTGGACTGTGGCTGAATTTACTCGCATTTTCCCAGAAATGCGCAATCCTTGTTGGATGATTGAGAAATTTCTTTTGACGAGCGGGTTTGAAGATGAGCGTGAATCTTTGACCTTGCTGGGTGTCGAACCTCAGACACTGCTGGATTTAGGGCTGGTCGTTGTGGATGAATCAGGCGATGTGGTGTTTGGACAGGAGGAAGTGGAAGTGACAGGTTTGCGTGAGGAACCTCCTGCAGCAGCAGCTTCCAGCGGTCCCCTGGTCCCTGCAGTTCTCCCACTCGAAAATGGTGGACAACTACCTGATGCGTGTGAGGTTGAAACTGGTGAGGAGTTTCAATTTCTGTGCCAGAAATTGTGGGGGAATTCAATGTGGACACATTGACAGTTCATGATGGTTTGGTGGTGACAGCACGTTCGGCTGTCAAGTTGTTGCGTGATGTTTGCAGGTGGTATGGAGTGTTTCAAGCTGGATCGAAAGGCCGCATGTTCGAACGATGCATAGCAGCTCATGAGACAGCACTTGAAAGAAGTTTGATCGAGGCTGCTCATGACCGAGGCTGCTCAAGACCAATACAGGTCATTGCAACATGATGCTGGTCCAGTTTCAGTACCGCCTCAACCCAGTGACAGAGACAGGAACCTACATGACTTGACACACACACCATATCAACCATGGTGCAAGTTTTGTGTGATGAGCGGGGCCAAGGCAAACCATCACTTTCATATCCCTGACCCTGAAGGGGATGCACAGCGTGAACACCCAACAATTCAATGCGGTTTTTTCTTCATTGAACCTGGCAAAGAAGGTGCAGTTGTAGTTTTTTTGGCTGTTGATGTTTGGTCGCGCTACGTGACAGTGGTTTCCCTCAAGCAGCGCAATATTCAGACTGTGGGACAAGCCTTGGTGAAGTTCATCAATCATGTTCGAGATGGCACGGTTGAAATAGCTTTTGACAATGAACCAGTACTTGTGGCTGGAGTGGCATTCTGCGAAGCAGCACGTGCAAAAACTGGATACACCACGATTGCAACTCCCAAGAAAATGTATGTCAAAGGGAGGACAGGTGTTGCAGAAAGGTTTGTGCAGACAATCCGTGGACTTCAAAAGACATTGCTGTGCGACCATGTGGTTGTACAATGGGCTGCAATGCATGCTTTATGGTCCTACAACAAACACAATGTGCATTCGACGTTGAAAGTGACACCTTTTCAGTATTTGGGAGGGTGGCCATACAAAGGCAAGGTTGTGAGTTTTGGGCAGACGGTGTATGGTTTGGACCCAAAGGTCACGAAATACAAGCCTGCTTGGAGATGCGGTGCATGGTTGGGCAAGGACATTGCTGACCACGACCTCATCAGCACAGATGGTCAATGCATCATTTGTACAAAGGCTGGCAGAAAGATTCTAGCAAATGGGATGCAGAACTACTTGTTGGAATGACAGATGGTCCCATGGATTTCTTCGGTCACAGACAGGTCAAGTCGAAACAAAAAATCATTCATCTTTCAGCAGCTCTTGCTGAAGTGAGAGATGAGGAAGCAGAAACAGTGCGAGATCAAGTGCCCTCAGACGGCTACTCAGCTTCTGAACCTTCGGACGTGGCAGACGCTAAGGGCAGGCAGGAACCCATGGAAACTCAAACTTGGGAAGGTGCTGGACTTGAACATGGGTGTGATCAAGGTGGGGCCATTTCTCCAGGAATGATGGCGCCACTGACCCCATTGGCTGAGATGCCCAGTGACGATGATGTTGATATTCCAGCGGCTTCTCACAAACATGCTTCAAGCAGTCCTCTTGCAAGTGAAGGTTTGAAATCCGAGAAGATGGACGATGATCCTATACCAACACCAAATGTCAAAGCTGCAAAGGCCGAGGGCAACATCAATCAAAATGCTGAAGTTGAACTTTGTCACAATGACGATTTTTTTTTTTGCTGCGGGCTTGGAGGATGAATTTTATCTTCACGATGATGAGGACGCCTACATTGCTGGACAGACAGAAGGGGCTGGACCACCACAGGTCATTGCAGAGAAACTCAAGGAGTTGGACGAACAAACTGCACTGGATGGACAAACTCTACAGGATGGATGTCATTCAACCTGTGGCACTTAGCCCTGAAGAAACTGGAAATTCAAACGCAGTGGACACAACATTGGTATTTTATTGGAGGTACCCCAATGACAACTGGATAAGGCGATGAGGCTGGTTGCAAGGGAGTTCAGAACAAGCAACACAAATGAGACAAACTTTGCACCAACATCAGCCTTCTCAGCAGTGCGTATGTTGTTGATTTTTGCAATGATGTACAATTTGGCCGTTACAGTTTTGGAATTTTCAGATGCGTTTCTCATGGTTCCACAGGTGGAGATCATGTTTGTGGAAATTCCTCAGTGGGTGCGAGAGTTGACCCAAAGGGATGAGACCCACAGGAGGATACTCAAATGTCTTCCTGGTCAACGCAATTCGGCTCTGCGATGGCACTTGCCCTTCGCTCAGATTTGTGAGGGTGCTGGACTCAAAGCTTTCCCAGGCACACCTACGGTGATGAGGCATGGTGACCTTGACAGAAAGGTCGTCATCAATGTGCATGTGGATGATATCCTTTTGATTTGCAAACCAGAAGATGTGCCATGGTTCCAACAAACGGTTGGAGCAACTTTTGAAGATGAAAGTGGATGGGCCCCATTTGCTGGCCAGTGGCGGTCAGATGATGTGTTTCAAGAAGCGCGTTACCATGAAGGGGGATGGCATACTCATTCAACCAAATGCCACCTACGTGCCGAAACTGACTTCTCTTTTGAAGGCGGCTGGACGCAGAAAGAAGGGATTACCCTACCATGCGACGCTGGAATCATTCAGCGCAGACCTTGCAGTCGATGCTGAAAATTTAGCTGGTGAACAAGCAGCTGTGTTTAGATCAGGTTTGTGACTGACCCTTTACGTTGCGATGGATCGGCCAGACATCCAATTTGCAGTCAAGACATTGTCCTCCTATGTCGAGACCAAGCATCAAGGCGATGGCAGCATTGAAGCATTTGGCTTCATACTTGGATGGGACACCAGACAATGGGGTGTAGCTACGCACGACAGAAGAGGGCAAGACGTTCTGTGATTTCTGGAGTGGTGGCATGCTGGTCAACGATGAGGTGGCAATTCCAGACTTGCACACCGAGAGCAAGTTCACACTGGAGGCATTCAGTGATTCATCTTGGGCAGGTTGCAAGGCAACTCGCCGAAGCACCTCTTCGGGAATCATCTTCCTAAACGGATCCTTTGTGATGAGTGTCTGCAGGACACAAGTTTCAGTGGCTTTGTCTTCATGCGAGGCTGAACTGTATGCAGCAAATGGTTTGATGGTTGAAAGCATCTACCTCTACAGGCTTTGCAAGTTCTTGTGCAGTGATGGATGTGAAAGCAACAGTGAAAAGGTCCAACAACGACTTTTCCTGGACTCTTCTTCAGCTCTTGGCCTCATACGGCGAACCGGGACAGGCAGATTGAAACACATTCAGATCAAGCAGTTCTTCTTGCAGAATCTCTTAAGAAGTGGAATCTTCACGGTGCACAAGGTCAACACCAAGATCAACCCCGGAGACTTGAACACCAAACGATTTGGAGGAGAAAGACGCAGTTTTCTTGGAAGGTTGATTGGCCTGTTTGTACCTGGGGATGAACAGAGGAACAACGACAATGCAACACGCCAAATCAGGCGACTGAATCGCGCGACACGCGAGCAAGTTGTGCGATTGGTTCAAATGGCAGGCATGACAATGAATATGTGCTTGCAGATGAAGGGATGTGCAAATGGAGGTGACACAAATGGCAGCACCAACAACTTTCAGATGATGTGGTGGACGCTGGTAGAATCAACAACTGGATGGCTACTGGTAGTACCTCACCTCATTTTCGCAGCAATCATTTGGACTCTTTTCCTTTTGGTTCAGGTGGCATCTGCACACTGTTGGCAGCGCTGGTTCTGATGATGAGCGGACCATTGATTTGGAGAGATTTTCAGATCCAACGCGGTTTTTCAGTACGCAATGCTCCGTGGCTGATGGGCTTCAGGCAGAGAGGATTCATCCTACCCAGTCTTTGGATATCTTGGAGGATTTTGAGAAATGAGATCATCTACCTTCATGCTCGTTTTCGGGTTGCAGGTCAGAGGGGTGACATGATGTTCGACATCGAGAGTGTCTTTCAGGCCACCTGACAGGTGGACAAACTTTGATTGGTGCAGCAGAAGGCGTAGCAGGGAATGGCGCACCAATGGTGGAACCCCAGGAGGATGAGCCAATGGCCGAGCCTTTTGGCCCAGATGATGACATTGCAGACCTGGCATAACAACATGCAAGGCAACTCAATGGTCACTCTTCTGGATCACTAACTTCTGACATTGTGCTCTGTTGATATCTCCTACGGCGAGTTCTGGGAGTTTCATCGGCATCTTCTCCATCATCATTGTCATCAGCTGATGTTGCTGCTGCTAGTTCTCGATCTCGTTCCTCATCAGCTTGTCCTTCTGTTGTGGTTCTGGGCTGAAGTCCACTATAGTGCTCGTGATGCCTTCGACTACGAGAGGATGGTGGCTTTCTCAGAGGCCAACCAATTGCGCCTCCGTAGAGCCTTTGAAATCCTCCGACGGCGTCGAGAAGAAGCTGAAGCAGCAGCAAACTGGGAGGAAACCAGGCATTACAGCATGGCTATGGCAGAAGTGAGATCCTTACAGGATTTGGCATAGACATGGAAGCAGCTGGATGATGATGACTGTGGTGAGCAATCACTGCGCGAGACTTGAAACTCTTGGCAATACTCCCGCTGAAGCAACCGGACATTAGTGAGGGAGATCGACAGTGCTATGTCCCCCGGGGCTTGCGCCATTGGACTTAGGGGTTTGTTTGGGTTAGGAAGGCCCCGGGGGCGGCACTAAGGGTTGGTTCCCGCTGAGTACCTCCTTTCCCTCCTCCCCGACGTCGGCGTAAGTGTGAGAATGCCTTTTTTCTCTAACTGGGTTGCTGATGTTGCTGTGCCTGCCGTTGCTGGGGCTCTGGTTTGGTCTTGTTTGCAAGTTGCCATTGATGGGATTTCTTGGTTTACCCGTGCCATTTCTGTGATTGGCCCATGCAACCATGTTTTCATTAATTTTTCCCTTCACTGCAAAAACAACCCACCCCAGAGCCAAAAGGAACATGAAAAACAAAATCCAAAATGTCTCGTTGTTTTCATCTATCTTTGAACCATGGCATTGTCCATCTTCTGTTGCTGGCTGTCGAAGTTGTTGGTTGGCCCAAGGCCCATCACTGCAGTCCAACGGAGAATAGTCTGTGCCAATTTGGAGTCTTTGCTTGTGGTGTAGCTCGCATGGGTTTGCTCAGCTTTTGCTTGTGCAACGCTTTCACCTGTTTCAACATAGATCGTGCCAATCTAATTCATCAGCGCCACCAAACGTTTTCTTCCCAAGCTCTTCGTTCCAATGTCCGACAAACTGCAAATAGTTGGCGCCTGAATCAGTTCTGCTTGCCGAGTCGTGATCATATCTTGGACCCAATCTTTCCACCCTTGCCTGTCGCAAAGTTGTCTGGCACTTGAGGAGTCGGTGAAGTGGACCTGGTGCATCCTCACCTACAGGACGAGGACGAAGTCAAGACACCGCTTGATGTAGATTGCATCACACAATGTAGAAACAACGCTGTAGAGTCCAGATTCACATGAACTCAGCGCGATGACTCTTTGCGTTCTTGCTGAGCCAAGAAGATAACAACCACTCAGCATGTGCAAACCGCATGATGTAGATTTCCCGTGTTGTTCGTTGAAGGCCCAATCTGCATCGCTGTAAGATTCCAACGCCCAGAATTTTGTGAGGGAAACTTTCCACTTGCTTTGTGAAGGCTGTGGGCATTTCAGAAAAAATCCAAGCTCACCTGTTGTTTTCAAATGCCCCATCAGTTTCTTCAGGTGTTGAAGTCCAGCAAGTGTTGGCTGTTCCAACCTCCACCACCAAATTTGTTGGAGTGATTGTTACTGCTAAGCCAGGGTCTTCTGCCGCTGAACTGCTTTGTGCTGCATCTGTTTCACAACCAGAAATTTTCGAGCTGCAAACTTTAAGGTCACCTCCTGAAAAGCGGCCTCGTCGCCAAAGGAAACATCTCGAGCCACATGTTCACGCTTGTCATGACCTGACATCTGCAGCATCTCTTTCTCTTCCTGCTTTTCTTCTTGCGCCTTCTGCTTGACTGCCTCGGCCTTCTCATCAACCACAGCAGATGGGGCTACACTGCGCGCTGGAAGTGCAAAAGTAACTTCTTTTGGATCAACACCACGTTTCTTTGTAGGAATCACCCTGCTCCCCAAACCAACCTTGTATTGCCATGAGTGCAAGTTCAGATTGAGATGGAATTTCATATGAGTACGCCAGTTTGTATTGATCCTTCTCATTGACCTGGTCAACAGTAAAGATGTCCCATTGTAAAGCAGAAATCAGTCCTGGTCCCCGACCTTGCCCACCAAGATCATGTGCTCCCATCTTGGATTGCCCTTCAGGTTCGACCTGCAGAAGCCAAAAGCCGGCCCCCCATATTCACATGTAAGTCCAGCGTAGGGCTTAGCTGGTCAATCCACGGTATGGGTTGTATCGATTGATGACCCAAGCTGCATGTCTCATGGCCCAAGCCCACAAAGCGTAACTTGAACGAAATTGGATTTCAGGCGGTCTTGCAGGGCATGCATGAAAGTGCATCCAACTCCTGTGATCCTAGGCATTGTGTTTTCCACCAAACCATGTCCATGTGCATAAGCTGCTGGGATACAAAGCCGTGTGACCAACCCCATGTGTTGTCGAGTTTGTATGGTCAACTTGCCACTTGCATGATGCTTGGTTCACTGTCGCACCTCAACTCAACCTCATTGTAACCCAATGTAGAGCAGAAAGCAACCAACTCCCTTGTCAAGAGGCAAAACTCGGCTTTTGAATTGAGAGGTACAACTCCCAAGCATCCAGTCTTTTTGTCCACCATGGCCATTGCAGTAAGAGCGTCATCTCTGTTCATCTCGCCTGCAGCGCTGTGATCACTTGAAGCTCGAGTGGAGAAGAAGAAGTCAAAACTCACCACAGGGGGTAACATCCCCAACCGCCTCCTCCGCCGACGACTCAGGGTTGGACTCATCCACACCAGCCCTCGACAGGAAAGGTCGCGCCGCCCTTGGGCAACTGGTGTTTTTTGGCGCCTTTTGTTCTTTGCGCCTTGTGCTCATTTGTTTGCGCGCCATTATCAGCGAGCGTTGCAAGCTTCGGCCAATTGTTTGAGAAAGTGCAATGGAACATTCCCAGCAGTGACACCAAGTTTTTTCTGGTTGCCATTGACAAGTCATAATTTTGTGGCTGCGACTTGCTTCCTGAAGCTGTCCTTCCTAAACGCAGTATCTTGTCATTTTTTCTTTCGTTGGTTTTTTGCGCATTTCGCGCGTAAGTTGGCAACCTTTGTGCTTATCTGGGGGGTTTTGGTTTTTTGTCCCGCTTGACAATGCTGGTTTCTTCGTTTTTTGTCCTTTCTTCAAAGTTGATGTGCGCAGTTCCAACATGTTGTTGATGCAGCCACCAGGCATCACCACCAATCATCACTCACGCGTACATATGATCGCTTTAAAAGGAAAGAGATGCTGTCACCAGGCTTCTCCACGATGTTGACGCTGATGTTGCACTTCTCCTCAGCCTTGAACAGGAAGTGGTTCATCGTCCCTTCCTCCAAGAATCATCATATCATATCGTCCACATGAATGATTGCAGTCATCTTGGGTTTCTTGGCGAGGCATGGGCTGAGCGGGCAGAATTCCAGCGCAAACTGGTCCTGCAAATTTTTGGACACGTTTTCAAGCCAATGCGTTGGTTGACCTTTCCTGTTGTTTTTTCTTTTTTTGGTTTTTTTTCTCTTGCCCCATTTTTCTACGTGCATTGCAGTTGTTGATATTTTGCGATCTTGTGCATGGTGCTCTATGGTCATTCATTTTTCCTCTTCTCGTTTGATGCTATACCGACCTCGCTTCTTTTTTATCCCTATATACTTGGTCTGTCCATGACTCCTGGCTACCCCTGCTTCTACCAATCATAGGTTTCCTGTAGTTGCGTATTTGGTTCTGGGATGCTTGTGGTTTTTTTGGCTGCTCGGGACCATTTTGTGGTAAGATGTGAACGGTAAGAGCGCGCTCTTCATCCTGGATCTCCGTAGTTCCCAATCTCAGTCCTAGCGGTTCTTCTTGAGGCACCTGTACAAAGGCGTGCTGAAAGTCGATGCGTCCAAGTACTGGGGCATCAGAGAACGACCATTCATAGCCCCTCCGTCCACTGCAAGTCACTAAAAGTAGAGACACGGCAACATCCGAGGTAGGTGTGCAGAAGAAGCAGGCGAATAGGCATCGCTTCGCCCACCACCTTGAAAACCATAATCTCGTGCCACCAGTCTAGATCGTCCTCGGCGCATCTTGACCATATTTCCTTCTCCCAAGTCTCTGGTCTTCAGTCCCCAATCATAGACACAGCGAGTTGTGAGAACCTTTTGTATGCACCCGCCATGGTGAGCCTTTCCATCTCAAACGCGCCACCTGCTCTGTCAATCTCAGCTAGAGGTGTGGGGGGACCAACATCCATTGGACCATCAAAGCGGAGACACTCAGGGGGTCTTCCTGAACCTTCATCTTTCGTCCCTGGCTTCACACATATCATATCCTCATCCACCGTGCAATAGGTTTCTCATCCAAACTCGAAACGCACTTGTGCTGATCTTCTCTTCAGCTTCTTCTTCGGTCTGTCGTTGCGTGGGTGTAGGCTTGAACTTCTTTGTGGGTGACGTTTCGGCGCCATCTCCAGTAGGCCTTGCAGTTGGAGTCAAGGGAGCCTGAGCGGGCGCGCAAATTAAATTTATGAGGCCTCGTCGAAGAGGCAGAAGCAAGAGAAGAAAAATTGGTAAGGCCAGGGAAACTTGATAGCACATCTGCCACAGCGCAAACCAGATTCAATGCCGACATTTTCCGCTGCCAAGGAGGGAGGGTGGGGTATGTCAGACTTGCGCCAAAGCAAGTGTTTGAGAAGCATCCATGCTGATTAACAAGTGCTGGTGCAGGACAATAGGGATTGGAGGGTGGGTCCAGTGTCAGCTTCGTGCCGCTTTTGGCCCAAGCTGGCGTCTGGATTCGTCCCACCTTCCTCTCCGGCATCCCTGGAGATGCCAGCTTGAATTTTGAGACAGCGTTCCACCGGTACTTGCGATGCAGAGGAGCCCGGGAGTGGGCGCACAAACTAAATCTATGAGCCTCGTGGGCTTGGCAGAAGCAAGAGAAGAAAAAATTGGTAAAACCAAGGAAGCTTGATAGCACAGTTGCCACAGCGCACACCAGATTCAGTGCCGACTCGCAAAAGGATTAGGGTGGGCATTGCAGAGTTGCACCAAGTTGATCAGGGAAAAACGTTTCAATGACACAACGATGGAAAACAGAATTGTTGAGCCCCGGGTAATAAATTGATTTTTCGTATCATTGGTGTATCATCATTGGTGTATCAGCGCATATACCGCAATCTGCAATGGCCCCTGACCTTTGGCTTTGCCTTTGGGAAAGCGGCCGTTGAAATGGTGTGATTGAACAGATGAAAATGTGAAAGTGGTGGAGTTCAAAACCTTGTGTGTTGTTCTGACCGGAAGGACGTGCATGGGTTTCTGTCATCATGTAGAGTGTGCTTGGAATGGGCTTGTGGGGAATGGTTGGTCAACATTTTTTTCTTGCCCGAGCGGGTGTGTATCGTCACAATCTGGGCAAGTGTGGGTTGATGTAGTTGTGTTTTGTTGTGTTGCATGCATGCCTGTATTTTCGTTTTAATTTGGGCGAAAGCACGTTCTTGATGTGGTTGTGATGCTGTGGTGATCTGTTCATGCATTGTTGCAGCACGGTGAGCCCACATGGTATCAGCCTGTTGGCCAATGCCACATGGTTTGCAAATCTAAAGTTGAGACTTTGGAAGTAGCAACGGAGACTTATGTTAAGAATGATTTTATTTGTTTTTTTTTACGATTTCGATATGAGGAATTTTATTGTTTTTTTTTTTTATCGTTTTTCATTCATGATTTATTTATGATTGAATTTATGATGAAATTTATGATTTCTGGACCGCTTGGGCCCGGGAGGGCCCGGCCCTCGGAATCATAAAACAATCATTAAAAGTAACCATAAATATTTTATCATATCAAATTATATAAAAAACATAAAATTCTCATTAAATTATAAAAACATCAGCAAAAATCACAAAGAACCGTAAAACAAATCCTCAAAATTCATAAGAAATCATAACATTTTCATAAAACATCATTAATTTTTTTGATCATTTGATGATTTTTTTTAACCCTTTCAGATTCAAAGAAATCATAACATTTTCAAAAATCATGAGAAATCAAATAATTTTCATTAAAAAACATAAATTCTTCATAAAACATTAGAAAATTTCATTCAACAAAAAAAATAAATAGGAATTCCATTTTTAAAACATAAAAATCTTAAAAAAAAACGATTTTTTGATGTTTTTCTTGCCCATCCGAATTCATAAACAAATCATTTTTTTCATCAAAAAATCATGAAATTTTCTCAAAAACAATTATATATATTTTTTTCTTTAAAACATCATATAAAAACATCAAAAAATATTAAAAACAACATTTTTTTGTTTCTTTTGAAATGTTATATACATGTTTCGTTTAATGACGATTCCGAGACCCGGACTCTCCTTGGCCCAAGCGGTCCCGAAATCATAAATTCGTCTTACAAAAATCATAAAATATATATCTAAAAATTGTCCTTTTTTTCTCCGACATAGTGAAATCATTAAAAAAACGATACAAAAATCAAAAATGAAATTATATAATTCTTATTCTTGTTTTAGCTAACTTTCAAAGTCTCAAATCTAAAGCTGGGGCAGCCAAACCCGTTGAAATATGCCTATCCTTCTGTTCTAACCAATGTCCACGTCATGCAAATTTTGGCTTCTAGTCTGGAGTTTTTCTCCACTGGCCTGTTTGGAGCAATGGCCGATATTCACATTTATTTTGGTTTCTCGACCTATTTGAACTGTTTCAGGTGCATGCGATTTTGCGTGTTGCATGCACTGTGAGGTTCCCAATCTGGCACAGCCGAAAGCTTCAGCGAAGATCTCAAAGAAGAGGCTGCAATGATTCATTCTTCTGGAGGGTTCCGATGTTGTTGTGGCAGCTGTTGCATTGCTTTTGAAATCTTAGTTTCACCGCAAGTTTTTAGACGTTGGGTACTGAAACAATCATGCCCGCTAAAGGTGGAGCAAAATGGAATGACAGCAGAGGCGACGGGGAAAAACAGATAAATCACCGATGTAATGAATTTCCACTTAATTTGTTGGGCTGTCGGGATGCTGTCGGGATGTCAGGTGCATGACTTGCAAAATTTCACTCCCGAGGCCTAGCTGACTGGATTCCTACATTTTCAGTTTTGCGCAAGAACAAAATGAAATTGGTCATGTGCTTCTACTTTCTCGTGTGAAAAACCGCAGGGATTTGCAGAGACAGACATTGCAGTCATGGTTGTTGCAACTTATGGAGATGGGGAACCTTCAGCGACTTGCCAGATTCAGTTTGAATGGTCAGGCAAAATGTTTGCCATTGCTTGTTTTCTTTGGCGGAGCAGTTCTGAATGCATACGTTGCTTGAACCTTTCACATGCTAAGGACAACGCAGTTGCGTTCCACAAATGGGTAATGAACCCCAAACATGATGGAGCTTTGAAAGGGCAGCGCTTCACAGTGCCTTGCTGAACTACACCTCGCAATTTTTTGTTCCTGGTCGCATAGGTGCAGTTTGCTGAACGCTTGCTTTAGAGAGAACAAGTCTTTCGCTGCTGCTTTCCAGGTGATGGGTTTAGGTGATATGAATTATTCGCGCTTCAACAATATGGGACAGCTGACAGACCTCAATTTGGATGCTTGGATGCCTCAGTGGGTTCTGCTGCAATAGGAACAAATCACACGCTTTACATTTTACACAGAAACCACGTTTGCATGCTTCAGTTTGCAGATGCTCACAGTCAGTGAGGAGCGCTTGGGGGCAACACGAATTTACAAACGAGGAATTGGGGACGACAGCTACTTGGAAGTGTATAGAGGCTTTCAAGGTTGATAGTTCATATAATTTGGTCCGGTCATTCTTGTTCCGGACTGGCAAGAATAGTCTTGAGGTCAAGATATTGTAGAGGATTTTGAGAAGTGGAGGAATGGCGGGCTCATGGAGAAATTGAAGGAGGCAGTCGAAGAAGTGAAGAAGGAAGGCTTGCTGCCCAGTTCACGCCGCAAATCACATACCTTATATCAGTAGCAACCAGGGATATACAGTGTACATCCAAGGTGTACACCGCGAAACCGACGTTAGTGTTCGAGTGGCGAGACCTGGCGAGTTGCTGTACCGAGGACCTCGTGCACCAAAGACAGCAAAGACAGAGAATGGAAGCAACGGACGCAATGGAAGCAAGGAGCATCGCACACCTTAGCCATCGTAGCCATCCTTAGCCTTTTCAAATGGCCCAGTTTTTCACAAAGTCTCCTTTTCATTCTCTTGCAAAGATTGGGTGTAGACTAACAGGTCGGCTCTGCGGCAAATATAGGGAAGAATCTCAAGGGTGGGCTGAGAGTTTGGCAGGTGCAGGTCACTTGCATGTTGAGGCAGGTGCAGCAATCAAACTTGAGTTCTGCACCTTGCATTTGATGTGTCAGTGTTTTTGTGTTTCAGGCGAGGGCTTGTATGTGCATTTAAGGGGGGTTGCAAATCCAGGCTTGAACTTAGACTTTGCACATAGTGGAGATGAGCGGTAGGAAGATGACGATGATGTCTAATCGAAACTTAATAATAACTTATAACAACATTTGCGGACCAACAAGTGCAGCCGGATGCTTGCAAGGTTTAGGGCGAGATGGTGAAAGTAAGAACGGAGAAAACAAAGCGGCAGATGAAGAAAATCAGAAGAGATGATAGCAACCTTATATAGATTCACAGTATACAGAACAGATTTGACGCAAGCTGTAGTGAAAAGATGAAAAGATTGCGAGAGCAACGGCCAAAAATGGAGATACTGTACCAGTATCTCTGATTCGTGAACTCCACGCTTCGCAGGAATCAACCTTGCCTTTTGGTACTCCAAAATTGGAGTTGGCAAAATCTGGTGCAGTTCTTCCAGCTGAAAGCTCTCAAGTCCCTTGGAAAAACTTGGAAGCCTTGTATTTAAAAGTCTGCCGGGGAGCGAAGTGGTGGCCGTGCCTCGTCCTAGATCCTCTTGGTCCTCATGATCCCCCCATGTCCTTACTTTATCCTTATTTTCTTGGCTGGATTCGCAGTGGATTTATGCACGGGCGCAACTGGAGTTCCAGGAGCCGACTGATGTGAACGCACGATTCTATTTCGAAGCTGAGAAAACCAAGATCGCAAAGGCTCGCAGATAGATGCAGATCATAGCCGCGTAGTGTTGTTTACTTCGAAGCTCATTGTCGGATATCTAAATGTGGAGCAAGTTCACCTGCGGGTGGCTGCGCTAAACTTTCTTTGCATGACATACAATCTACACTCATCTATGTGTGCTAGTTTGCTGGGGCTTGCAGGTGAAAGAATTGCGGCAATTACGAAGCCTTGATGAGGGTCTTTCAACGATGGAGGTGGAAATCGAGGCAAACCGTGCAGGAATTGTGCAGCTTGCTTCTTTGTCAGTATGACCTGACAACACATGTCAAATGTTGTTGACTGCGTTTGGGCTGTCAAGGCAAGCGGAAGCCTGCAAGACTACACAACTGCTGGTACTCTTGCCTTACTGCCAAGAAACAGTTCGAAACTGGGCTCAACATATGCTACCAAACAGCCGCCTTTGAAAACAAGAGGATTCATTCACAAGCCAGCTCTTGCAAACCTCACATTGTGAGATAGGTATTTGTGAGACGAACCATCATGCAGACACACATACACACACACGAGCGATCAGGTACAATACAGCCACATTAAAAGGGTTTTCTGCGTGATACATGGTCAATCGCGGTTTCCTCCTCATTCGAACTTTCACAGTGCTTTCCAAGCTCCCTCAGTTGCATGTACTTGTAACACTAAAGTTCCCCGGGTCACTAACAGCATGCTTCTCCCTACGTGACATGCATTTTTTCGGGGGCTTGTGCCCTGGGCAATTGCGCAGCCCTCGCATTGTTTCAGCAATTGCACCAGTGCGGTGTCAATGTTGAAACTGGACACGGTTCTGGAAGGGTTTTGGAATGGCTCCGGTGTACAGCCACTCTCATCAGGTGTACTTGGAGCACAGACTCATCCATAGATTCGCTGACGCTCCTGTTTGCTTCGTTACAATGTTGCATTACAGTACCTTGCACTACATTTCATGTGATTGAGCTACGTTGCATCATGTGACATGACATGACATGACATGACATGACGTTGCATTGCACCCCGCCACATTCCACTACATGCTATGACATACATGCATCGGTGAGGTATGCCCACACATCGCTTGTTTGGGCTGCGTTTCTTTCAACAATCAACAATGACAAGTGGATGTACAGATGTACAGTGTCTATATTTAATATATCTATATATATAAAGGGATGCGCTGGTTTGCGGGTTCTATTTGCCTCCATGTCAGCTTGTTTCGAGAAAACATTTTTCCAAAAAGTCTTTGCACATCCATTCGTGCACAAGCAATTCATGGCGCATGGTTCTGGAAGGTATGCACAAAACATTTTGAGGGAAAGTGAAAGCAGAAGGTTCCTCCAGAAACCAGCCTGGGCTTGTCTCTTGCGATGGTTTGGGTCATCCGAAGAGGTCCTGTTCAATAAGACAAGAAGGTTTCGGAGGTTCAAACACGGGCACGCAGTCTTGGGGTCACGTGCCAAATGGAATCTGCTCACCTTCAGTGTGTCTCGGACACTGAGACTACAAAGACCACACCACGCAGACCAGAAATTACCGAAAACACGTTGGAAGATGTTGGAGTCAGAGAATCAGCCAACATCCCAAGCCCAGTCGAGACCAGTCGAGCCCAGTCGAGACCAGCTCGAGACCAGTTCGCCCAGGATGGATGTTGTTGCAATGCTGCAGCTTTTTGGCCTGGCTGAAGTGGACCTCAGCAGGCAGCTGACCTTCAAAGCAGTAGAAGGTGAAGGCAAGGCATGGCACGGGATGAACAATGAGCAGCATGAGATAGCATGAGCAAGTGTCCTACATTGCGAGATATTGCGACATGGGTCATTGAGACTCAAGTTCAAGATCATATTCACATACACGCACACACACATGCACACAACCACACACCTGCTTACTTACATACATACCTACACACACACGTGTATACTGTGTATATATATATATATATATACGTATGTGCCGTGCTCTTATCACATTCCATCTTTGAGGCATGCAGGTGAAGAAACCTTTTCCTACACCGTGCAGTCTTGGAGATGCTCTTTTCATGTACTGCGACCTTGCCCGGCCCCCAAACAAAAAGATGTGACTTGGCCTTGTCCCTGTAGCTTATTTTCTGATGGAGGGGGTGCCCGTTTGCATTTTGGGAAGCAAACAAGAACAATCCATGTCGTAAACAAACAAAAATAAATGCATGAGTGAATAAATAAATGAATTAAACAAAAATGAATAATAGACAAGTAAATAAATAAACAAATATACACATACACTGCAATGAGATGGAACATAATCTATGTTTTCGATAGTTTTTGATGCTTGATGGGGAGGCTGAACGCGCGGTGGTGAAATTTCCTCACATCCGCACGATTACAGGACGATTACTTGATTACGCATACACATGGCATACAAACACAGAAGACACACCGCCACGAAGGGATAACCTTTTGTCACACGCAGGGAACGCTCCGATAGCAACACTTGATCAATAAACTTCTCCTTGCCGAGCCAGCTGCACTAGCTTGTTAACAAGTGAAGATAACAAGTGAAGAAACCCAAAGAGCTTGCCCTCATGCTGTCTCTGTTGTCGTTGTCTTGCGTGTCTTGCAATCACAAAATCTAAGGGTTGAACATGACAGTCCATGCTCAGGCTGTCAGCAATGCAGGATAAGCTGACAGGTGAAGCAAAAGACTGCGTAGGCCAGAGATTGACACAGGTTTGCTGTAATTCAAGCACACACCTGTTGAACCAATGACATTTCTTTCTCCCTACGCATTGTGCATGCCGGAAACTGTCGCTTGGAGGCAAACTCTTGGCCGATGCAGACGCATTGAAGATGTTGCAGTCCGATGCTGCCTGTTGTCGTATGCATGAATTTTGGGCGCTGATGGGTGTCACAGGCCAGGACAAGCATAGTACAGTAAGTAAATCAGCGTAGCTGCTTGTTGAAGGGGGATTTCTACTAAAGCCTCATCACAGCTTCACCCCCAAACAAACGGTAGAATTTCAGCAGGTCATACGTGGAGTTTTCACGGAGTTTTGAAATGTCCAGGAATCGATTTGGGAGACTTCTTGCTGAGCTGTCCACGTCAGCGGCCTCGCGAATACACAATTGCTTCATCTCCCGCCGCGGCTCCAAAACGAATCACATTGTGCGTTCCATGGCGGAACATAGCGGAATTGTTAATGGCCTAGCATTGCCTAGCATTGCTTTATTGTGTTTTATTATCATTTGTTGCTATTTTCCTTTGAAACAACACTGCAAAGGCAACCCACCTACTGTTTTGTGCGACTTTGTTTCCACCATTGGGATCTCGCCTCATCATATTGTTTTCCCCCTTGAGCTTTGTGCATCATTCTTTAGTCCTGCATCAACTTCTCAATCAATGCAGAGTGCGTGAGTCTACGATGAGGTCAGCCTCACTAGCCATGATGCAGACTTGAAAGATTTTTCCGAGTGACTTGGCATTCACATGCTTTTTTCGAAATGATCACGAAGAATGATCGTATGGTTGCATGGTAGTCCAGCACCGGGTGCATGGTTGAAAAATGTGTGCTTTGCGCAGGAAATTGGTCTCAGCTGGTTGCCTACCGTCAGCTTCGTCTTCAGCGAAGGAGCTGCGGCGCAAGAGTCTGGGTGGCTGCAGGTTTCAGGGGCTTTGCTCTCGCTGGATCTCTACGGACCTTCAAGAAGGCATGTGGAAGTACGGTGAAGTACGTGGGAACATGGGAATTTGCTTGGCTGACTGACCAACACTTGCCGACCTGTGCCAACGCACATGCCAGATGAAAGTACACATCTGAAACTTTGAAGGTGACACGGTCCTTGCAAAGCAGCACTCCTCCACTTTGAAACTACCCAGCAAGGATGTTCCGGTAGATGCTCGCAAGCACCAAGGTCTCCGTACGGTAAACTGGTTGGAGTTGAGCAGAGTAACTCGTGTATTTTTGATGCAGTTTCCATCAAGGTTCTTGATTCATCCTGTCATCCTGTCATAATGGACTAGGTGACTAGGTCAAAACTGTGTGAAGACTTGGTTTTTTAAGTTGACTTCATCAGGTCATGGTTGGAGCTGGTGCTGGGATTGCTCCATTTCGTGGCTTTTGGGAGGATTTGCGACGTGGCCCACAAGTGGCACCAGTCACTTGGAGCATGTGAAACGGTGAAAACATGCCGAAAGAAAAGAAAAGAAACATGTAGAAACGCATTGAACATTGAAAGAGTGCCGTACGAGAATTGTGCGTGCTGTCCTGGTGAGCGCAGTTGTACTAATTCTACAGGGACTTGGAGGTGCAGAACATCGATCCACTGCATTAGGTTGCATTTCGTCTCACCATGTTGTGCACCTTATTGTTCAATCATGTTCAATCATAGCCACCCCTTCAGATCCCAGTGAAAACAAGACGTCACTTGCATGCTGGAAGCTTTGCAACAAGCACTCTACAGCCCACTACAGAGAAGGTATGCGAATAATACGCGTGCGTGAACTTGTCCATACAGAGGCATGCACACAAAGCATCATACAGACATGCAGACCTGCACCTGATGGCTTAGAGATGCTTAGAGAATATGGAATGTTTGGGCACCCTAACTCTGACTCTGGCCGATGCAGCGAGGATAAGTAGTTTGAGTTGTTTCTAGTTTGAACAGTGAAGTTCATACCGCGGACTGCCGCGGCATCAGATTCAAAATGCTTGCTGGTGATGGGGGAGAGTAGTTCGGCTGGATTCATATGGGCTTCTTGAAGGTGACTAGCGTATTCCATGCCTTTCGATTTGTTTTGGGCGCCGCACGTTAAAACCTATGTGCATGCACACTTTCCCACGCCAGGTAAAGGCCAACTAGAGAGAGAGAGAGAGAGAGAGCGACAGGGAAAGACAAAGATGCCTCGAGGAATCCATGACTTGCTTGCCTCCAGCCTACACAAATATAAATCAAATATATGATAATACAAATATAGTACATGTAAATGCCCATCTACCTGGTTGAGGCAGATTTCGGCACCGTATGCACCAGCATGTCACATAACTTGATCCAAGCAACTCATTATCCGACTACGCCAATAAGAATCTCTTAACATTTGTCACAATTACTCAACGTGGCGCGTTACGATCAGCAAATGCAACGTTCAGAAGCTTCAGGGGTGTAGCGCAGAAATGCAGCAGAGCCAAGCTCAGCTTCATAGCATCAGCAAGATTAATTGGGCAAATGGAGGTACCAATAGTGATGCCTCTGGTTCTGGAAGCTTGACACTTCAGACGCTGGAAACTGACCCAACCGGGCACCTACTTTCCCAAGGCGGCACTTTTCTTTGGCTGCCGAAATCCGGAGCAGGACCCTATCAGACCTCTCACTTTTGGGCTGTGGCGCATGCCGCCGTCATGTGCCGGATTTGAGTCTGCGACATTTTTTCTGTTTGCCGTTCTGAGTTCTGGTGAAAGACAGGACTGGCTGTTCAAAGATGAAATGAATGCTGCAGTGAAGCTTGGTGGTGGTTGCGCTGCCCTGGCCAGAATGCAGGTGCCACCGTTGAGATTCATGCACTTTTTTTCGAAGGAGTTCAAAGTGCATTTCTTTTGGGAAAGATGTAGCACCTGTAGTGGCTATGACAGGATGTCTTGCGGCATGTAGTGATCCCCGAGCTGTCCCATAAAATGCTGGGCAGGTCGGTCCCAAGCGCCCTCTTGCGAGTCTCTTCACAGCCTTCTCACGACCCGGAGGTTCCAAAGAGAAGTGCTACATTCAGGACGGCTTTGACACCAGGTCATGCTCGTGCTCAGTGGACCATAAGGTGACTACAAGCTATCGGTGTATATATATATATATATACATAAATGCCTATACATACACATACACAGAGGTGGGCTTCTCACCAAGGATCAGGGGGATAGCTGGTCCCAACATAGTCTCGCAAAGAAAAGTTTCAACTTGTGCTAGTTGGGCCTGCGCCGGTGTAAAATCTAGTCTTCGAGAAGTCCTGCAGCCCTTTAGAGGAGAAGTTGTGCCTCCTTGGCATGTATGCGCAAATCTGCAACTCTCTCTCTCTCTTTCTCAGTCACACACTTGGATACGAAGAAAACCGATTTGTAACACATTACTTGATGATCATCAGCACTTTGACACGTGCTGACCTTGCAATATATATATATATATATGTAAAAGATCTTTAAGTATGCGAAAGAGCCACCAGAAGTAGCCACCGTCCCTTGCTTTGAAGGTCCTTGGTAGGGTGCATGCCTCTGGGTCACAGACCTCCCATACCCGGCGCTGCTTGCATGATGTCGTGTGCCATGTCCCGCTGTGAGCTTGAATGCGGATGTGCTGAGCCTGATGCGACCGATGCGACCGAACCCAGCAGCTTCAGCATGGAATGTGAGGAATGTGAG
>Ga0126342_10001712_pt1 | contig 31928 bp, 18 predicted proteins | sample Cyp1metagenome_FD_92528 | JGI IMG/M metagenome (GOLD analysis project Ga0126342, IMG submission 92528) | Coral microbial communities from Lord Howe Island, Old Settlement Bay, Australia - Cyphastrea 1 metagenome | ecosystem: Host-associated > Invertebrates > Cnidaria > Coral ...
GCAGAAAGGAGGCGCAGCAGATCGGTGCCGAGATCATCTTCTTCAATCCTGGCTACAAGAGCCAACAGATGGAGCGGATCCTTGTCTTAGAAGTAGCATGCAGACATTTGTGATGTTGTTGAATTTGTCACACACTTACTTCAGACATCTTGAAGACATTGCAGTGATGTTGTCTGTCACATTTACTTCATCTGGACCACTCCAGAATGCGAGATCTCGAACACCGGGTGCTGCACGGCGGACACGATCTGGTGTGGGTTCACTGCAATTCTGGTGTCCATCGAGCTCCACAGGTGGCAGGCTTCCTGAGGTCCCGAGCCACCGGATGCAGCTACTTCACCGCGGATACTTGGATGAATTAATTTCAAAATTCTAAAGTTTGCATTGCATTGTTGCACATTCAGAAGTTTTCTTTTTGCAACAACATGCATGCAATGACAACAGTCTGAGAGACAGCAATCAGACAATAACTTGAGAGCAACTAAGAAGAATCAGATCATGCAGAACTTCCGCCCGTGTGCGGAGTTTGACCGAGATTCTGAGTGACTTGGCTTGCATGTAGCCCTCCATGCCGACCCTGACACACACACATGTCTGTGCCTTTGTCAAATTGCTACTACCCACCTGACCTGCAAAAGCAACCCAGGTGGAGTAAAGCCATCGAGGAGTTCGCAGACAGAGAAGACAAGGCGTCAAAAGGTGACAACGCCCAAATTCCGTGGCAAGCGATGCATTTTGTGACATGCAATGGCACTCCACACTTTACTACACTCCACCCTGCGCACTTTACAATCTAAACTCTACACTCTACACCTCACACACTTCACACACTTCACACACTTCACACACTTAACACACTTCACACACTTCACACACTTCACACACTACACTCCACACTCTACACTTTACACTCTACACTTTACACTCTACATTTTACACTTTATACGCTTTACACGCTTTAAACTCCACACTTTGCACTTTACACTTACAATCTAAGCTCAACACACTACACTCTACATTTCACACTTCACACTTCACACTTTACACTTTACACTCCACTCTACACTCCACAATATACACTTCACACCGCGCTCTACACTCTGCACTTTACACTTCACACTTTACACTCTACACTCCACACGCTACACTCCACACTTTAAACTTACACTCTACACTCTACACTCCACACACTGCACTCCACACTTCACATTTTACACTTCACAAGTTTTACACTCTACACTTTACACTCTACACTTTACACTCTACACGCTCTACACACCACACTCTACACTCCACACTCCACACTTTACACTTCACACTTTACACTCCACACTGTGTACACTACACTCCACACTTCACACTTTACACGTTACACTTCACACATTACATTCTATACTTTACACTCCGCACTCCACACTTCACACTGCACTCTACACTCTACACTTTACACTCCACACTTTGCACTCCACAGTCCACACTGTACACCTTACACTTCACACTTTACACTCCACACTGTGCACTCCGTACTTAACACTCCACACTTTTCACTTTGCACCACTCGACACTTTACACTTTACACTCCACACTCTACACTTTACACTTTACACTCCACACTTTACACTCCACACTCTACACTTTACACTCTGAACTCCACACTTTACACGTTACACTCCACACTTCGTACTTCACACTTTACACTCCGCACTTTACAACCTACACTTTACACTCTACACTCCACACTCCACACTTTACACTTTACACTCTACACTACACTTTACACTCTACACTTTACACTTCACACTTTACTCTCCACACTGTACACTCCACACTTTACACTCCACACTTTACACTTTAAACTCTACACCTTACACTTTACGCTTTACACTCCACACTCTACACTTTACACTCCACACTCTACACTCTGCACTTTACGCTCCACACTTTACACTCCCCACTCTACACTTTAGAGTTTTCACTTTACACTTTGCACTCCACACTCTACACTTCAGACTTTCCACCCCACACTTTTCACTTTACACTTCACAGTCCACAATCACCACGTGACACTCTACGCACTACGTTCCCCACTCAGCACTTCAATTCGTTCACTCTCCATACTTTGCACTCCAGCCTCTTCGAGATTCCACTACAGTGCACTGGTATGGTAACAGGGGAAAAAAGTACAAAACTGTTCAAATAATTTGTTTCACAAAAGTGTTTTACGTGACTGCATTCGGATTCGTGGGCTTCATCTTTTTTTCATGAGACAATCATGTTGATAGATGAGATTTGTCTCATTGAAGAATGATGAGAGATCATGGGAATTGACCATCAAACATAAGCTTATTCACCAGCGATGGTGGGGATATCTATTCCAAAAATGCCGGATAGAAATGGATAGAAAATAGATACCTACCCTGAATTTGTGATTTTGATTATCAACATGACCAGGATGAACAAAAAATGATGTGTGCTTAATTTTCAGGCACATTAACATGTTCGTTGCAAACCCCTAGGTTTGCCCACGGCGAATCCCGCATATCCGTTGACATGCTAAAATCCTTGTGTAGTGTTTATTTCTTTTACTTTCCAAAGCAACAAACCCTAAAACCACAAAACCTAAAACCCTAAATCAAGTCCTGAAAGTTTAAAGTCAAAATCATTGCGTATAGCCAGTGTTTTCATTCATCCTCTGGTGATAAGTATATCATATTGTTTGGATGTGTTGTTTGAGTCTGGGCGAACCCGGGGTTTGGAGGGAACATGTTTCATTGGAATATCATGTTTGAACAGATGTAAGTTCAAGTACGGAAAACACGAGGTTGCCAGAAGGGGTAGCATCCAAACAACGAAGCCAAAAGTGATGCTGGGAAATGGCCAGATGTGGCTGGTCTGGTGGGGGGTTCCTAAAGTTAGGACCTTCGGTGCATGTTTGGTTATTTTCAGTCACTAAGAGGGACATGTTCATGTGGAAACAAAACCAATATGAATCAGAAATTTGGTGGGTGCTTCATTCTTTCCATCCCACTTCAGGTGTTGGTCAAATCCCAATGTTTCTCCATTTTTGGACCAACCGTTTTTTTCCGAGGGGCCCATTGAACCCTTGTCCCTTGTACCAATCGTGGTGTTTCCTGGTGACAGGTGGAGTCTCTGACTTGGACTTGGCCTTCAATCAGAAATTTCTGAGGCAGCTGGGGTAGGTGAAGCACCAGATATGATATGTGTAATATATTAATACCTGGTACCCCCTGAGAGTTGATATTTCCACTTCAATTTCTCAATTGCTCACTTGAAAACAACTCCCGAACGGTTATTTGTACTCCTGAACGTTTTTTTCCGCTCCTGAACGCGCTCGAACGCTTTTCGAACACTTTTCAAACGTTTTTTGAACGTGTTTGTTTACTTTTGAACGTCCGAACTGTCCGCGAACGGTAAAAAACACTCTGGTGTGTTTTTTCCAACACCATGTCGCAAAGTTGTTGTTTTTAGTTTTGGTGTTGATATTTCCACTTTCAGGAAGGACCGGGTATATGTTTACAGAGTCTTTTAATATCAATTAATACACATATAATGTACATGCAATGTGATATGTATAATACATATAAATATAATTATGTAAATATTATTACGTATATTCATATATATATTATATACACATATATACATATACATATACATATATAACATATAACATATAACATATAATATATAACATATAACATATACATATACATATACACATACATATACATATACACATACACATACAGATACATATACATATACATATTATATTATATTTCACTATATTATATTATATTATATTATATTATATTATATCATTTGATATTTTTTTTGTTATGTTACATCATACCATATCATATTATATTATATTATATCATATCATATCATAGTATATTATACTACGCTATACTATACTATATTATATTTAAATATAATATTGACAATGCTGTATATATACATGACTTTAGAAACTTGGGAAATGGGAGTTGAAGTATGACTACAGCGCTGATTTAAGCCTTCACTGATGATTGGTAAACCAACTGCTAAATAAGATGTCAAAAACACTCACGTTTCTTTTGTTTAGTTTTTGTGATGGGGAATGTTTCATTGACTTGCTTGCATGTATCCAAGATTATATGGACACCGAAGCCGGGTCAGTCAGATTGCCAGGTTGGTTTAATACGGTCCGCAATTTGAGTTTTGGCAAGGATTGGCCGTTTCAATGGTTAATGCCTCTGAGAAATAACATGTTGACCGGTAGCCATAAACATATACGTATACATACGTGTGTAGAATATATATATATATATATATACATATATATATATATATGTATATTATATATATACACATTTATATTTATATGTATAACCCAACATCAGATTCCAGAGTTCCATTCCGGCTTTCAGGGCCAACTCTTACAACGGCGCACCACTCCGAGACTCCCAGACCCAAGGATTTTTCAACCCAACAGTCAATGCGTTTCAACGCATGGAAAATGTGGGATAGATTCAATCACTGAAGGTGCATTTCAGAAAGCAATGGGTTATCGATCTCCAAGGTTTTCGCATTTCCTGTGGAACAAAACAATTTTCTCCAGTTCAAGTATTGTTTCTGGTTTCGCTTTATTTTTCCATATTTTTCCATTGCGAGCTGACTAGTTGACTAATTAGTCTGTGGGGATACAGTGGGTTTTGAATTCACCACCAGATGCTGCATGGGTTTGGTATGTTTATCATCCATGGCTGAGGGGAACGAATTGGTTGTGAAAAGAGACTTCCCTAGCTGACATGTCAGTGTGAGTCAAAACTCAACAAAGAAGATTCTGGTCATATTAAACCATTGGAAAACCATTCCATTCCGAGTTAAATCTCCTAAACCTATTTTAAACCTCACTTTTCTTGAATCCGGTTGAGCTGCTTGAAGCGGCCCGTTCTCCAGGACCTAAAATTGGTTGTTCATGTTTGTTCAAAAGAAGGAACCCCCCAAGTCCCAAGTCCAGTTCTTGTCCTCATTAAACTGGTCACAAATTCATCCCCTATGTTTTGGCAAACCCACAAATGACTTTGATTGTGGCTGGTTCTATCATGTTCTACCCCAGTATTGCTGGTGAATATCAACTTGTTTCATGTTCAAAATACTCATCTCAATTTTTTATTGGTTAAGTTTCTAGTTGTGCTGATGTTTGCATCCCCAGATATGGACAAACCCAAGAAATTATGTTTTTCCTTTAGCAAAGACACAGTCGTTCAATTGTGTTGATACTTAGACACACACTTTTTGTAATGTCCATTTCCATCCTCCAAAATTTCTTGGCAAACTATTGACCCCATCAACACTTCACGTGCGGCAGGCGCTTGTGCCGCGCACGAGGCAATGCCAAAGGTCGTTTTGCCAGCGCCCTGGATGTAGGTGCTGGGATTGGTGCGGCTACTCAGTCGAATGAGTTCGCTGGAAATGATAGGGACTACATGGGAGTATGGGAGGGGTCAAGCATATTGGACAAATATTGGGGCATGTTCATGTTCAGTTAGTGCCTAGTGAACGCGAGATTTGACCCCTCTTTGCAAGGAGAAGTCTACTCCCCTTCAGTCCACTATACTCTCCATACGTTCCTCTGGGCTCCGCTACTGTACTACACACTACTCCGCTTTACTCTACTTTACTGTACTTTCCTCTACTATATTCTACTCCTACTCTACTCCACTCTATTCAGCCAGTGGACTGAAGGCTTCCGAGATGCTTCTCTACTTTCCACTCATAAACCACTTATCACTTATACTTATCTCACTTATAACTTACTGTATATCATATCTCCACCACTTAAAGCTTATATCTCCATTACATCCTCATTATATCCCACTGATATCCCCATTAATCATTAAAACAACGGTATATCCCAATTACATGGCCACAAGGTCGACTAGCTCAGCACTTGCTACTTCCCCACTGCGATGCTGTGGACTTGTTCCTCGGCTGGGAAATCCACCGATCCGATGGCTGGGGGGCAACTGGGAAAACACATCAGAAATGGTGGGAGAACAATCGATTTACCATCTGGTTATGACTAACAGTTCGCCATGGAAAATTCCAACCATAAATGGAGGTTGATGTCGCTGGGAAAATCATCTAGAAATGGGCCATGTTCCAGAGCTATATTGAAATCACCAGATGGTAACAACTGAATAAAATCAATAAATGGCAAACTCTAAGTGGATATGTGGGAGATTTGAATGGTAATGATAGTATCAATGGATTGGTTTGACATCGGAACATCACCAGAGAGCATGGTTTCTCCTGAAAGTTGGGATTTCCATGTTTTTTTTCCGTAAATTCATTCCAGCACCAAGATGTGAATTTGGCAGAGCACTTGTTTGAGAAACAAAACTTGAGGAAACAAAGCAAGTGGACCAGAAATGGGAGATTCACCAGGTGCGGAGTTGTATAGCCAAGAAAACCATGAGTGAAAGGGGTGGCCCTGGTTGACCAACAAAAAGTGGGGATCTATATCATCTAATCGAATTACCTAACTTGCATTAATTAACGAGAAATTGTAATGTAGGTAACGCAAGTTAGAGCAAGACAATGCGATCGAGCCCGCAAAGAACTGCAATTGAAGCTGCCAAACATGTGGATGCAATGATAGTAACTTCCAAAGGTATGTAAGAGTGTTGAACAGCTCACCCATCTCTTGCCAGTTGCTAGATATGCGTTCAGAGGGTTTGAGAATCAAAATGTACTATAGTTCAATTCATGAACGGCCTTGGCCCATGCTGGTGTGCGAAATGGCTATGCTTAGAAGATCTAAGATTGCAGTAGTTAATAACAATTGTTGGTAATCATCAAGTAGCTGATGTAGCTCAGCCAACCATTTGTTCCCCAAAGTGAGACAGCTTCAAATTGTTTCAGAATGTTTGCAATCCCAACAATACCCAGCACCCAGCCATGTTAGTGTCCAAACTCCAAACATGCAACCTATTTGGGGATGCCATAGTGCATTTTTTTTACGTGTCCGAATCAGGTTGGAGCCGGTCGACAAGCATTTGGAGACCGCCAAGAAGACCCTGCAGCAGGCATGGTATCTTGACTGCAAGGTGGCTTCAAAGCTGCAGGGTGGTGCCCCAGTGAGCGATTCATCGCTAAGTTGGTGAACATGACTCCAAGTTCACGCATGGGTTTATGATACATATATAACTTGTATAACTAGTTAATAGGGCTTAAAAGCCAACTGGGGGGCACCACCTTATGGAAAACAACATGTTATGTGACTCTGACTCTGCTTCTCAAGGTGTTGGCCGATAAACTGGATGCACCATTCCATTCCAACATGAGACTTGACCCACGATGTTGATAAGAAAACAGGGGCATGGAGTGGTTGATGAATGGCGGTTTTCGGGGTCAAACTCAAACAACAGGTTCAACAAGATGAGCATCCTGCCCGCTTCACTTTTTTTAAGACCTGCCCGCTACACCTGAGTTGATGCTTGTTTGTGCGTTTGTTGACCCCTTGGTAAAACGCAATCTTCTTTGGTAGTATTCACTGCTCACTTGATGTCCATGGTATACATTGTTGTTTACTTAGTGAGTAGATGGCGGAGCTTAAAACAGTTGAAGATGGATATCTTCTGGTAAATAAACATAGACCCTGAAAATAGCCATTGTTTGGTGGAAACTAATCTTCCAACCCCGACAACTGCCAGGGTCTGTGTTAATATACTGGAGGGTAAATATGAGGAAGATGCATGCGCAAAGTTGGACCAGCTCTGTGTGTCAAGTGACCTTGGGAGGATCCTTGCTGTCTGATGACGATTTTTACTCATGAACGAAGTGTGTATCAATGATTATACTGATTATACTGTATACAGAGCAGGTGAGTTTCTGGTTATATATGATGAGACAAATATAAACATGAACAGCTATAAATGTGAATCACCACTTAAATGATATTTGTCATGATGTTTATAACATGTTATAACTATAGTTTGAAATTTGATGATGTTTATAGACCTATAATCTGTACCATAGATCTGGGTCAATTTGATCACGACCTCATGCTGCGACGTCACTATCCCAAATTGGTAAACCATTTTGTTTGATCCTAGATGTACATAGTTGCTAGCTGGGTTTGACTGAAAAGAGGCTACCTCAAAATAGCATTTATCATATTTTTCCAAAATGATTCTGATTCCTCATGTATCCCATTGTCCAATCTTTATATATATATATATATGTATTATGTATTATTATGTATGTATACAAATATATATTTAGGCAGGGAAGCCTCCACAAATCTCGAGCCTTACCGCGCAGCGCCGAGGCCGGGGGAATTCTACTGCTGCACGCTACAAGACTTCGATCCCGGGAGGAGATTGGTTTTTTTTCGTCATCAATGGAGTGTTAGTGGAGTACAATCCTGGTTGGTGCTTTGGAACATGAATGGATTATGACTTTCCAGAAACACTTGGAAATTTCATGGATTATAGTGGTTTAATGGATGTTAATGGATTTTTCCATTAATGGTGCTTTGGAACATATTTGTGATGTGATGATTCAGCGAAAGATTTCGGATTTCAGGAATTTCAGGATGTCCTTTTGATAGAAACATAACATATAAGTCTGGTTGGTGGTTTGGAACATTTGATGATTTTTCCATATATTTGGAATGTCATCATCCCAACTGACGAAGTCCATCATTTTTCAGAGGGGTAGGTTGAAACCACCAACCAGATGCCATTGAAATTCCCATTATATAGATCCTATGAAACCACCATTTAAAATCCCATAAAACCATATAAAACCAATTTTTGGTGACTTAGATCCCTCAGAAATTCGGAAATCGTTGGGTGTTTACCCTGGCTTTGATCGGCTTTGTGCATTGATATCTGGTTTATTTGATATTTTCTATTCACTAATATTATATACCAATAGTATATATACTATTGAAAATCATTGCAATATTATACACTAATAGTATTATGTATTATATATGGATATTAATAGTATTATATACTAATGGTATTTATATACTATAAATCTGTGTATAATAATATAAGTTAGTATCTCTGCATCAGGACCCTGCCCATCGCCATCTTGGACCCTGATGGGATCCTGATGCAGCGACCGCGGTTAAACAGATATTGATAAGAGATAATAACAGATATAATGGATATAATATATTAGATATCATATTAGATATAAATATTGGGATTATAATTGGATTATAATGGGATTATATTCTGGGTAAATTATAACGACCTCACTGTTCTCCCTCACTATAATCATGGTTAGTAAGGGGAATCATCCCAAAATGGCCGAACTATTCAGGTTTGTGAAATATTATAATTTACCCAGATGATATAGATCATAATACAATATAATAGATATCATACTTAGATATATGGGGGGTTCCATAAATGGGGATACCCCAAGCTCGCTGGATGGTTTAGTCAGTGCAAAATCCATGAATACAATGGATGATGACTGGGGGTAACCCCCATGACTTTGAAACCTCCATATGTAGATGGAAAATAACCATACCCAACAAAAAATGATATGGTTTTTGACTATCAAGGATTGGCCATACTACTGGTATACAGTACCCCTGACCACTACCAATGAAACCACTTTAAAACCCAAACTACTCAGTCACCAGGCTCAGATTTCAGGGCTTTCCTACCCGCGTTTGTCCTTGGGAAAGCACTAAAACTTACCACTTTCCAATGGTCTCATTAGGCCTACCCCATTCCCAACTGGACCCCACAGCCCCTGGCCATGCCCCCAGGCGTGGTGTCTATGACTTGGTTTGGTGCCAGCACTTTGGTGCGTTCGTGGATAGGGCCTGCAGGGGCTCGGAGTTAGGACATTGGGAAGTTATTTATGTTGTTGTTATTGTTTAAGGATAGGGATAAACTAACCAATCCCATTTTACATACGTATATATATATACAATTATATATATATACACATTTTTCCCATCAGTATATATATATACACATCAATAATAAATGTAGATATATATATATATATATTACATATAACATATATATATATATATACACACATATCAATAATATGTATATATATATGCACATCATTATGATATAACAGGGAATACCAACTAATCAATAATCAAACTAATTGGGAATATCATTGGCCTAACCAACTGAAGATAAAATAATGGAGATAATATCTATAATCCCATTCCCTTGTAATATTAACATCCCAGTAAGGTGTAAATCCCCTACTAAACTATGGTTTCTGGGAGGTGTTTCATATCGGGGGGAAGGATTAAATAGCTTACCTATTGCAACGATTTGTGGTCTATACCAGTCAAACCATGTAATTTGTGGTATATACCATATATATATATAGTTTACCTGTTTCTATGATTTATGGTTGATATTTTGAACTAGTTCTTCGATGTGGTTTATACCAATCAAACACAACTGGGGTGGTTCACCACCCTGTGCGGGTCCCGGAATCCCTGCAGCCCTCATGGTTTCTGCTGGTTTCTAACTGGGCCAAAAAGATGGATTCATGGTGGATATTACCGGTAAACTAACATGACTATTGAAAAACAACCAGTTTACTTACTAAAAGTGGTGATCCAGTTATGATTAGTTGATAAAACAAAAACTTACAACCAGTTAACCACTGGTAATTTAACATGACTATTGAAAATGGTTCATTTATAGTTGATTTACCTACTAAAGGTGGTGATTTTCCATAGTTATGTTAGTTTACCAGAGGGTATATCATTTATAATCCATAGACACGGGTTATAACATGTTAACCAACTTGTCGTTGCGAGGCCCCTGTAAATAATTCTAGGTTTACCTTCTGGTATTTTTCACATTGCTATTGAAAATCACCATGTTTATAATTATAGAATAGGTGCATCATCAAACATGGCCATTTGAAGTATAGCTATGTTGAATTACCAGAGGATATCTTCGTACTTTCGAGATGACTTGAGATGGGCACGTTTGACCCAACCACTTTGCTGCTGAGATGGAAACGACGGACACACCCAAGCGATGTGTCTAAGGGTCCAATCTTCTGCACTTGCCTTCGGACGTTTTTTTTTCCTGATATGTCTGCAAAGAATCCTTTGGACAGTATGTAGCTATGCACTGAGCCTATTTAGTTTGTTTTGTTTTTCGGCAAAGAGAAGAATACGAGTAAAAACTACCTATCCCACTGATAGTTCTCAGCTAGGCAGTCTAGGCTACTGTATCAACAGTGTTTGTTAGGTGAACGCATGCGAAGACTTTCTTGAACTTATCACTGGTTGGTGGTTTCAATCATTTTTTATTTTCCATAATATACGGGATAATCCTTCCCATTGACGAACTCATATTTTTCAAGATGGTTATTGCACCACCAACCAGATCAGTTAATCACTATTAGTCACCATTAATCACCATTAATACACTATTAATCACTATTAATCACTATAAATACACTATTAACCACAACCAGAATATTATTAACCATCATTAACCATATAATAACCATATATTAACAACTCTGAACAGTATATTAACCACATCCACATCCTCCAGATCGGGCACTGAGGTGGGTCTTGATGTACATCACCGACTCAGATGTGCTTTACCTCAGGAGATTTCAGGAGCACAGGCGCACATCATCCCATAGTTTCTTTGTTGTGGCTAGGAATCCCTTTGTTATATATGGATTGATATGGAAATCTCTATGGGACCTATGGCTAAGGTAAATAATAACACTGGCTAACACATAATCCCATAGATATCTGGCTAAATTATAACGACCTCACTGCGACCTCACTATAATCATAGTTAGTAAGGGGAATCATCTCCAAAATGGCCTTAATTCAGGTTAGTAAAACATTATAATTTACACAGATATATGCAGTACAATGGGAGTTTCAAGTATTTATTATTGTTCAACAATACTTGGGATAATTGGTTGAGATGACTGTATTTGTATGTAATGTATAATGTATATATATATATGCATGTTATAGCAGTTAGAGGATGCTCCGTTTGTGTGTGCCCAGCATCGGCAAATTGCTGGGTGTCCAGTTTCTGATTAGCCCAAGATCGGATCGTGCACTTAGATCCGACTGACTATGGATGCCTCATTCCCTCCACGTGTTCATAGATGTGACCCTAGGGTAAACAAACATAGATGTGGAAATTCAAGCATTTCAAGACTATATTTTCTTGGGATTTCTCCTGGCTTTTGCACATCTATGTTACCTCGTTTACCCTAGGGTAATAACCCAGTTAACTGGCAATTGGCAATAGTTAGCCAGTGATGACATAGATATACTTATAACCAGTTAACTAGATATTAATAGTTGAAACCATTACCAATTGATTAGTTGATTAAATTAATAGCTACAATCAGTTAACCACTATTACTGCTTGGTGGTTTGGAACATTTTATATTTTTCCATATATTGGGAACAATAATCCCATGTGACTAATATTCTTCAGAGGGGTTGAAACCACCAATAAGTTATCCATTAAGATTCCCATTAGATCCTATTAAACCACCATAATATCCCATTAAACCACCATAAAATGGCCATTTTCAATAGCTATGTTAGTTTACCAGAGGGTAACCACTATTAGTTTTATAACCCAGTCAACACAGGCGTTTTTCCATCTGCCAAGGTGGTGGCGTTTCTGCAGCGCCTCGCAAGGTCCTTGGCGCACTGGGCACCCAGTGCAAGGTGCTGCCGCCGAATGTTGGTAGAACTAAGTGGAAAAGCGAAAAGCTAGAGGGGAGATATGTACTATATATATATGATATCATGCTATATGATCACGGAACATGTAATATATGTACATATATATATTATAGATTATATATATATTATATATATATTATAACTAATGATATATCATTTTTTATCTATGGTTCATGGGGTTGGTTTGTACCTATATAATGGCACCACCTTCTGGGAACATCAACAGACGATTAGAAGAACTTAAGTTCAAGAGAAGACGGGTCCTTGATGAACAATATTATCTGGTTGGCAGTTTTACCACAATTTTACCACTATTTATGGATATTTATTTGGTTGGTGGTTTCAAACATGATTTTTTTTCCATTTCATATATGGAAAATAATCCTTCCCATTGACTTCCATATTTCTCAAGATGGTTATTGCACCACCAACCAGTTATGGAATTTGGGCAACACAAACATATGTAGGTATTATAGTACACCCGAACAAAACAACGCGGCTAAGAAAAACAATGGTTCTTAAGTAGCTCACATAACTCAGATACTTAGTACTTAGAACCATTGTTTTTTGTTGGTGGTAACTTACCAACAGTTCTTAATTTTTTGATGGTGAGCATTGCTCGTAACTTCCCATTGTAATTCACGGAGTCATTCATGGTGCCCCAGAGGCCACCTTGTTTTTTTGTTTACCGACGTGGAAGGATGAAAAGGCCTGTAAGATTGGAAACAAGTTCTAATGATTTCATGTTGATATAGATATATATATATATGTATACATATATATGTATATATATATATATGTATATACATATATATATATATATGTATATATATATATACAGCGCACATATATGATATAATATACATATATAGATATTGATATCTCTGTACATCACAAATCATGAAAGGCATGCTTGAGGTGCTTGATTCTCAGATATACATTTTTTCATGACTACCAGAGTCTTGGAAACTATGGCGCTTGTGCGTTTTCGATGATGCTCTGAAAAAATGAGGCCCGCTGGCACCGTGGTCGTGAAGGCTTCCCTTCCAACTGATCTATATTTATGGTGGGTGGATGTTGGCTTTTCCGAATGTTTGCTGGACGGTACCCTCTGGTAAACTAACATAGCTATTGAAAATCACCATTTTTAATGGGAAAATCCACTATAAATCACCATTTTCAATAGCTACAGTATGTTAAATTACCAAAGGGTAGACCACCTGAATAAGACTGAATCTATTCATTTTGGGGCATAAGATTGGTGATATTTGATATGATGGGGGATGGGATTCTGGTTGGTGGTTTGGAACATGAATTTTATGACTTTCCATTCAGTTGGGAATGTCATCATCCCAACTGACGAAGTCCATGATTTTTCAGAGGGGTAGGCATACCACCAACCAGATGGGATATTATGGGATAGAATGGGATAAATATTGGGATTATAATGGGATGATGATGGGATTATATTGGGATTATATATATCCGGGTAAATTTCATCACTACCAACCAGGTAGTTTGATTAGATATTCGAACACGACTTATCCATGGGAGGATGATCCCAAGTCTTGGGAGCTTCGCAGCGAGTAAATTCATCGGCTAGCTGCACATAGCATTTCTGGTTGGTGGTTTCAAACATGAATGGATTATTTTCCATTTCATATATGGAAAATGTCATCCTTCCCATTGACGAACTCATATTTTTCAAGATGGGCAAAACCACCAACTTGATTTGTGTGTGTGTGTAAACTTAGGCTCTAGGATGGTCTAGGTACTCTGATATTTAATTGGATAGAATACTTCAGCAGCATGGATCAGGCAACTTGCATGGTTTAAACCGACTTTGACCCAAGACGTTGATGTGCCATGATCAGTCGAATCAGATTTGGTTGGTGACCAACAACAAAAACGGTTTGGCAAAATCCAATCTTGATTATACAACAACTATGCTGCTGCTCCATATCAACCAACTTAACAAGCTGGTGATTAGCTATGGTCAATCAGCATGTTAAGAGGAAAACAAATCCTTCTGGTCATTTAAGATAGCTATGGAACATCCTAATGGTTTAAAGGCACATCATCATAAATTATGTCTGTATGTGTATATATATATAGGGGCCATTCTCCATAGCCATGTTACATAACCAGACGGTATTGCTTGGGATGGCTACAGCAACCATCAGCATCCGCCAGCATCGTTGTGCTTGCTGCCAGGAAAATGTGGCGCAAGAAAGTGAGAAGACTCAGACTTCGGGGGTCTCCGGGGTCATTGCTGGTTGTACCCTCTGGTACCTCTGGTATGGTTAATAGTGGATAATAAGTGTTAATGGCTGGATTACCTCTGGTAAACTAACAGTTAATGGGATTATTAATGGGATACCCTCTGGTAAATACTAATTGGTGGGATAATCTATGGGTAATCTATGGTTAATATGGTTTTAATATGGTTTTATAGGGATGATAATGGGATAATGATGGGATAATACTGGGATATACCCTCTGGTAAACATTTGCATAGCTATTGAAGCCATGGCCCATAGAAATAGTGGATTTACCCAGCTAGAAAATGGTGGATCTTTCCATAGTTTTTTGCTAACGTTTACCAGAGGGTATTTTGGAGCAGGAATCCGAATGTTTAGGCTGAGAAATGATGACAGCAGGCAACCCCCTGTCGAGAGCGTCCCGACCCCATAAAGACGGGAACATGCCATCATCAACATGACAATGTGGCAAACCCAATAATCAATCATCAAATTACTTGTGATTATGGATGATTATGGAGCATGCATGATGTCCTTGGGTTTACCAAATTGCGGGAATGACGTTTTGATTTATTCAAGGATAGTCGGTGGTTCACTCCAGCAAGCGGGCACAACAAGCAATTATATATTGTTGGGTCACTAAGTGGTCTAAAATGGACACTGCCCTTGCTTTTAGTACTGGATTGAATGGACCCATCAACTATTTAGGTGGGGTGAAGCCCCAAGTCAATTTTGATTCGAAATGTCCCATGAAAATCTCATCTGGTTGGTGGTTTGGAACATTTTATTTTTTTCCATTCAGTTGGGAATTTCATGATCCCAACTGAATTCGTCCATGATTTTTCAGAGGGGTAGGGCTCAACCAGCAACCAGATGCCATTAAAATTCCCATTAGATCCTATTAAACCACCAGAATATCCCCATTAAACCACCATTAAATGCCATTAAACCACCATAAAATCCAATAAAACAACCATAAAACCACCTTAAAATTCCCATTAGATCCTATTAAACCATAATTCAAACCAAGCAGGCAGCGACCTGGACATTTCTCTCAGGGGTTGGTTCCTACTTTGACGATGAAGAGGGTGAGCTGTGGCGCGGCCCGGGACTCGGACCTGGGATCCCCAGGGGGAAGGGGGGATAAACAACGAACTATAGGTAATGGGGTTTATATATATATACACATTATATATAGGCCTTATCACACCTTATGTTCATGTTCAATCATGTTCATGGGGTGTCTCTTTTTAAGTACTTGACATTATTTATATGTATATATATATATACACATTATAAACCAAGAAACATAACTGGGTGGGACCACTAGACCGTTGTTATTCCTTTTCGGATGTCATCTTTCAAATTTGCTGCTTGCCCATGTCTACGATTCCTTGAATATGTGTGGAGTTTTTAGATAGTTTTTAGATAGAAATATCGTGAGAGGCAAGTCACAGCGGCTGAACATGTGTGCAGAACCCTGCCCATGAATTCAAAGATATGGGTCTGGGCTTGAATTTGAGACTCCAAATATCATTCACAGGGGTTCACTAGAGGCACTTTGCAATAACCACTGCCCAGTCCAATGTTTTTATTCCAGCGCTTTCAGGCGGCGGTGCCTCGCAAGCCTCGCAACCCATGTCTGTGCTGTGGGGGGCATGGTCAAGGGCTGGGGATGTGTCATTTTTGGAAGGATTTTGGTGGCAAAAATTGGGATTTCATTGGCACAACTCGGAATTCAACAGAGATATTGGCCAGCAAACATTGGAATTCAACCAGCAAATATGGAGAATTTCAATGAATTTGGCTGGTGCACCCCAAATCACACATGTCCAGTTGCAGACTTTCATGGAAGCTCACTGGGACAACATTAGATATTAGGATATTGGAGGTGCATGGGAACTTCTTGAATCCCGACAGAACGATCTGAAAAAAATACCCAACATATCCTCACACAGTTCTTTGTTCTTACCACTGCAAATAATGCTGAACCTGTGAACATCCATGAAGCATGTCAAAAGTGGCCTTGAATCAAGCTATGGGATTTACCCTCTGGTTATGTCAAAATAGCTATTGAAAATGGCCATAGAAATAGTGGATTTACCCATTAAACATGGTGATTTTTTCCATAGTTTTTTGTATGTTTACCACAGGGGTACCATACATGATACTATCCAAGCTTTTAACCTCGTGGAACCACCACCCGCAGCTCGGAAATCTGATTTTGACGGTGTCACTCAGGCGAACACCGCAGCACTATGTCAAGCTCTTCAGAGAGTCTGGGTCAATGACTTAGAATAGGACATAGCTGACTGTTCAGTGCCTGATAAAGGACTGGGAAAGGCATTGCAAAGTGTAGTTTGACCTTTTTCTGGTTGCTGGTTTGGAACATTTTTTTTTTATATTTCTCCATATATTGGGAATAATAACCCCAACTGACTAATATTTTTCAGAGGGGTTGAAACCACCAACCAGGTAGTTTGACCAATTTTGACCAATGGTGGCTGGAAAATCGTTGAACAAATATGATTGCCAGAGGGGACGTATGCACTGATATTATATATATATATATTAGTTCTATACTCGGCATGTGGGGATTTGGCTTCCAAATGAAGCATACTCTTCACATCACTTACTGTATACGTCTATGACTCTACGACAGCAAAAAACTGAATACATCATAATAGAGCGTCATAAGCTGGCTTACAGTGTATTCTTAACCACTGGATTCAAAGCTGGTGTTTTATAATCTTTATAGCTTCATTTGCTCCATTTCCAGATGAGCATTCCCGACCCAGAAATTCTGTTGCTTGCCAGTCCCCTCAACAAAGTGAGAAGTTTCTGAAGTTTCTGGTCAATGTGCTATTTCCCATGGATTTCCCATGGATTTCCCCTGTATTTCCCATGGATTTTCCCTGTATTTGTATCAGCCGGATATGGAAATTGGCGTCTGACAGTTTTGCCACTGATTCCAAGCCATCAGACCCTAGAGACAACTAGACGACGGCGGCTACGTTGGTCTTCAAATCTCTGGCTGTGGGAAGATGATTTTGGGCAAGAATCGTTTGACACCATGCTCACTTTTATAGTTGGTTGAGCATACATATAATATATATATATATATTTTGTTTAAATGCTTGTGTTACGCAATATCCTTCCCATTTGCCCCTTGGCTTAGATGTGACATGCCCAATCGGGTATTCATCGTCATCACAGGAGCCAACTCCCAACTCGGATGATCCTCGCCCTTTTTGGAAGTAGCCCGATGGCTCTTGACCTATATCATCCTATATTTCTTTTCCATGTCTATAGAAAAACATGGCTTTATCGCTATTGTTGATATTCTAATATCCAATATTAATCAATAGTATATATATATATATACTCACAGCTCTAAGGTTTTTTATTTTTACTATACCACATGCTTTCAACATACATTAATTATTGTTGGATAAATACATATTTACTAAATGTTGCTAATATCTACGACATATAGAAAAGATAACACATATATATATATAAGTATTATTTATCATGTAACCTGCAGATTTTCCCTAATTTAGATGCTCTTGCCCAGGGGTCAGGGGCCGTGTCATCCAGTCATCCAGCATCACCTTTCAAGTCTAGGTGTTGCTGATGTCATTCCGAAGCATTCGTTTTGTTGCCACGATCAGTCGTGTGTGTGGAAGGATGTGGATGGCCATCAAGTGACATGGCTATCTATTGTGGTTGATTCATGTTGGATCTACCCTCTCGTTATTTAACAGTTCGCCATGGAAAGATCCACCATTTTTAATAGGTAAACCATCTATTTCTATGGACCATCTATACCATGGTTATGTAACAAATAACCAGAGGGTAACCCTAAAAACACTAGGAAAACCATAAATTCATCCCCGCCCCTTCCATTCCCCCCCCTTCCCAGCATCCTTCAATGGGAACCAGATTTCTCAGGTTTGAAGTCGTGATGCGTCGCAGACAGTTCTTTTCCGACGATGAAATGTGCCTCGACCTTGCCGTGATATGAGTTCTGCTGTGATGGGCGATTATTGTTTTGCCATGAAAAATTGGCGATCATTGTGATGATCTGGTTATTTAACAGGTCGCCATTGAGAGATCCACCATTTTTGAGTTCGGTAAACCATCTAACCATCTATGGGCCATGGCTTCCATGGCTGTGTTGGTCATAACCAGAGGGTAATGAGATTGGATATAGGTATGATAGGGGTATTCATGGGTATTTACCCAATGGCCCATGTGTTTTGTCTCCCTTATCCCCATGGTGGTTCATACCACCATTATTGCTGGACTTTTTCCGCCATTTGTTGCTCGTTGGAACACCGATATCCTCCTCATTGCGGGGTAATGTCCTCATCCCGGAACTATAATAAAAATTTACTGCTTAAAATACACCAATAATATCCAATAATAAAACTTTACTGCAAAAGAACCACCATGAAATCGCCATGTTTGATACGGATGATCTTTGATGCTTGATATCCACAGTATTACTGCTCGCCCTTTAGATTCCTTCGACCTGGTCAAAAAATCCTGCAGTCGGTCCGAGAGAAATGATGTTTGTTTTCTGCATTCAATCTTTGATGCTATCATTAGTAAATAATCAACAGAATCATTACCCTTTGGTAAATGTTTACCTAGCTATGGAAAGATCCACCATTTTCTATCTGGGTAAATCCACTATTTCTATGGCCATGTTCAATAGCTATGTAGCAAATTACCAGAGGGTATCATTATGCTATCCATTAGTGAACTGCTAGAATCAGATGCTATCAGAATCCATAATCGCTGTTGCTGATGAATATCCCAAATAATACTAATCAGATATTCAGATAATAGTCATTGGTGCATCACTGTCCTTGCTGATTAATATCCCACCATAATACTGAATTTGATGCTTCTATCCCCACAATGTGAGGCCCCCGTTCGATAGCTAAGTTGGTTTATAACTCCAATGTCACTATGGTTTATGGATGTTTATGGTATGCAAATAACGAACTAGTTACTGGGGCTTTTGCTAAACCAACGTTCACATATCGTGGCCGGGGGCCTCACATTGCACGAAATATCTCCCCTTTGCTGAGGCCGATGATGCTGTTCACCCTGGCCCTTCCCAACCGCTCCGAGCAGGTGGACCGAGGAAAACGAGCTCTTCCAATGGTCATTTAAGGTAGAAATCCCAACATGTACCCTCTGGTGAACGTTTACACAACTATGGAAAATCACCACTTTAATAGCTAAATCAACGAACTAAATGAGCCATTTTCAATTGTTTATAGGTAAATGTTTATCACCATTGTTTATAGGCAAATGTTTTCGGTGCAAGCGCTGGACCTGGGGCCATCTGGGGCCCGTGCTGCCGGCGGATGGCCTGCGCTGAGATTTCTCAGAAAATCCGGGCGAAGATGTTGCATCCCAAAATGGGAGAAATGAGAGGATCCCATAGACATAGATATGTAATGATATGTATATATATATATATATATCATACCGTAAAATCACATGCTAGTTGTAATCCAAATAGTAGTTATTACAATATGTTAATGATGAACATGGATATTAAGCTTTGGATAATGATGATAATTGATATTGAGGTGTTAATGATTATAAGTTATAAACCCTATGGATCCAAATACCTCCTGAGAATGGAGGTTTAACGGTTTAACCCCCAAATCATAAACCAAATACTCCCTCAGAAGGTACTTGGATCCATGGATGTTTTTTTTCACAAGATTTGGGTAGGTTCCTAAGTCGTAACTAGCCATAGGGGTACCCCCAAATCATCCAAGTGGACCAAAACTTAGTATTGAAACCTATGGTGACTTGGGGGGTTTACCACATCCAAATCTTCAGAATTGTAAACCATCTATAACCATTCCCTATTTCACCAGAACTGAGTTGTATAAACTCCGGCGGGATTGTCATAGCGGCATCAAATTGGCATCCATTTTCAGCTATGATTTTCGACTTTTCTGAACGTGAATCCACAGAAAAGTCTATAGAAATTGCTTACCATGCTGAACTAAAAGGTATTCACCCTCTGGTAAACGTTTACATAACTATATGGAAGATCACCATCTTCTAGCTGGGTAAATCTACTAATTATAAATCACCATTTTCCAGTTCGCAAACTGTAACAGTCATTACCAGAGGGTATATCCCAGTATTATCCCATCATTATCCCATTATCATCCCTATAAAACCATATTAAAACCCATCATTAACAATAGATTAATTTTATAGATTATCCATATTAAACCATCATTATCCCATTAATTCCCATTATATCCCATATTAAAACCATATTAACCATATTTTTCATAGATTATCCATATGAAACATCATTTTATCACGGCTCACCCCGCAGGTGCACCGTGCTGCCGCAGCGGCTCGGAGCCTTCGGAGCCTGCGCAGCTCCTGGAAAAATGAGAGTAGCCATCAATGAGAGAAACCAATGGGAAAATATGGGAGAAAAGCATTCTAAATATAGGAAAAATGGGGGTTTATATATATATATATCTATAATTATACCATTTAAATGGGGGTTTATGATGGTTTATGTAGCTGGGAATGCATGATCGATTTTTTTTTATTTTTTATGGCAACTTGTTTGCCCGCTATAACATGTTTCAGTATTGGAGAATGGCATATAATTTCACCCCAAAGATCTGGGGATTCAATCATAAAAAAATCGGAATTGATCGCTGATATTTTATAGCTCAGTTGGTTTATAGTTTTAATCATATCAATGGGATTTTCATGAACCTAAATTGGAAGTACCTACCATATATAAGGCCTATATAAGGCCTATGTAAGGGAATATCCCCACAAAATATGGCCTTATATGGTACAGTACCTCCATTTTAGGATCCTGAAATTCCCATTGATTATAAAAAAATCTGGCATATTTTTTTTTTTTTTATCGGCACCACCTAGTGGTTTTTTGCCAGCTAACCATCCCTGTACAAACAATGGTCATGTCAATAGGGATATTTTTGGGCCATCAATGAATTGGGATCTTAACAAATTATAGGGATAGAGTAAGACAAATTATTGGGATTGGGATATGCCATGGGACACTCAACCAAGAATCGCAATTTGATGGGGAAAATGAATGAAAATGAATGAACAAAATCAATGTTCGGCTGTCCCATTTTCATACCCACCTGGCTCCATGTGGGGTATAATTAGCATGTAGTGGATTGAAATCTCTATGTTTGTTCCTTCTGAAAATTTGTTTACCTCACGAGGGAACAGGATCATAGCCACAGGTTCTACCAGCTGCAGTTTGAGGTTTGTAGAAACTGTGGTTGGTTTGTGGGTAGTGTGGTTAGTTTGTGTCTAGTTTGTCGTAGTTTGTGTACATCCATCACAATGGATGAGTTGCAGAGAGGAAAACCGCATGTCGTTCCGATACCAGGAGCATTGCTGAGCTTGAGATTGAGTAAGTTGCAACTGGGTCAAGAAATTGCTTCACCACCAACAAAGGATTTTTTTGGATGTCAATGGCCACCGGTTTCGAATCACATCATGGTAAGTATGTCTTTTGCCAGACGTGATAAGAATTGATCACCGCAATTTGGGGGGGTCCGTTGTGGGAAACAGGGCGAAGCTACAGCGCATACAGAGGGGGTGAAGCTGCAGCACTTTTTTTTAGCTCAAGATGGGGATGGTCCCGTAATTTTTGGGAGAGTGGAAGCCAGGAACCAAACACCCCTCTAGATTAAGCAGGAAAAGTATGGGAACAAAAATGAAAATCAATGAAAATAAAAATGAATCCATGTGAAACTGTGAAACTTCCATGAACTCAGTCCGGCTAAACGCAAACAGAACGCGGTAGGACACGCTTGCAATTGGCTGACCATGTGTTTTTGCTTATCACAAAAGCCTCAAACAAAGCACATTGAATCATCAAAGTGGTTCTGCTCTCGCCATGATTTTGGTATCCGGCGCCGGCTGGAATATCCAATGCCGCTGGATACCTCATCGTGTCTTGGCAATGCTACCAGGTGTTGGAGAGAAATGATTCATTGTCACCATTGATGTGGATGGTATATGAATCTCTGGGCCTCCACAAATGCGATAATTACTGTAGTTTATCGACAAAGACCTGTCAACCATCGACTTTAAGAATACGAAAAACGTGGGTCTTTCTTCCGGCAAAGGGGGTTTGCCAATCAGCGGTTTAGCCCATTTGCAGCTAGTAGGGGCCGATCATTGAAAGTGGCCCAGTTTGGTTGGATTCGGGTGATGTTGTCAAATTTAGCAATCGCCAAAGAGTGCACACACGATATCTACACCATCAAATGATAGGATATAATTAGAATACACTATGATTATGTATATTGTATATATATATGCTGTAATATAACACAATAACATATACTATATTAATATAGTTAACAGTTTAACCTAATATAATAGTATACTATAATTATATATATATGTCCAAATCCAGTGAACATAGCTTCAGAAGAGGACAACTCGATAGGTGCCAACACTTGAGTATTGGACAGCACCCTTTTTTTTTGCTTTCACTTCCCGGCTTCACGATGGAATTAAAGAACAAAAACACATCCATTACCCTCTGGTAAACTAACATAACCATGGAAAATCACCATTTTTAATGGGAAAACTCACTATAAATGGCCATTTTCAATAGCTCTGTTAAATTACCAGAGGGTATATACTGGTTGGTGGTTTCAGATATTGTTGTTGTTAAACAATAGAAATGGGATGATGTTCCAAATGATGAAAATATCCAGGATCGGGTACAATCATCTTCCAGGAACCAGGCATGTTCCTGTTTTTTGCACAGCTTTCAAGTACTTTTTTCGACGTCCGAGAAATATGTGGGTGTTCCCAAATCCAAATCAGGATTCGAGCACAAGACAAGTGGGGTTTTGCACATGTTCGAAACTCGCAACATCGCCATCAAAGATCGCAATCTGTGTTGAGACCCGTGCAGCACAGATGTTTCGGTGGCTTCTGACTTGGTGAATTATGTCTAGTATATCAGTATATCAGTTCCGCGATACAGATCCAGTCGTAAGGATGATACAATACTTTGATATTTGGTACAGATTCTTGGTATACCAAATATATATATATATATGCTGATATACTTGATATGATATACTGATATCAGAATGATTAATTGATATTTGGTACAGATTCTTCTGAATTCTGATCTATTCTGATAGGAGGACCATATCCATCAGCCATTTTGCAAATTGCACTCGGGTGTGTTGTTTGTCGTTTGCTTACAATCCCACACAGGTTGTACAAACATGTATGAACTGCTATTGAAACCACTCAGAACTGAAACTGGTGCCAAAACTAGAAATTCAAGGAATACACATCCACAAATGATACTAACCCTATGAATCCAGATTTAGATACTTCCTTTTTGAAGGGACAAGGGACACCCCCAGTCATACCCCAGTCATTCTTACTCAGAAGCTACCTGGATCCGTAGGGACTATCGTCCACCGTTATTCCAAGATATACTAATACAGTCAGTTAGGCTAATACTTAGAGATATCCATAGATATCCCATTATTTTCTGTCACAATCCCATGAAAATCCCATACCATCATCAAATACTGTCAGTTACTGGCGCTCAGGCCTGGCTTTGGCAGGACGCGCTGGCTTCACCGAGTTTTTTTTTACTAGAGAATCATCCCGGAAAATGAGAAAGAAACACATCGGATTCTTCAAGAAATATTGTTTGTTTCTGATTTTTCCGGGTATACCCTCTGGTTATTTAACATAGCCATGGAAAATCACCATTTTTAATAGGGAATCCATCTATAAATGGGCCATTTTCCATGGCTATGTTAAATAACCAGAGGGTAATAATTTTCAATGAAGGGGATATGTTTATTGTCATTAATTGTATTAAAACACATGAAAATTACCGGGTGGTGCCCGTGCCACAGTTCGGAATCGCTACCCTCTGGTAAACATACAAAAAGCTATTGAACATGGCCATAGAAATAGTGAGTTTTCCCATTAAAAATGGTGATTTTCCATAGCTATGTTAAATTACCAGATGGTAAGTTGGTTTAGCTGATTCAGGTTGACTCGGAATTATTGTAGATACATCCAAGTAGTCTGCGGTAATATGTGATAGTCAGGTTCAATTACAAGCCAAGAAACATCATGGGGGCACCACATCATAGGCGATACAGGGGGATTTTGTCGACAAACATTCTTTGGTGCCAAAATTGGCAATCATAATGGGTCTGACAATTGGGTATACCCCAACATTCCAGATGTTTTTCACTTAATCCCTTCCTCATGATATTAAACATCCGCCCAGGGAAAAAACAAAAAATATATTTGGAACCATACAATGAGGTCTTCATACTAAATACTCCCTTGAAAATAATGCCCTAGGAGGTATCCCTTTCTGGGCAAAGCGTCTCTCAGCGTGAGGACAGACATTGGACGTGCGTTGCGGACATTAGCTGGGGTTGGACGCTGAGAGATTGCCGTCCACAACCAGCTAAACGCGGTTATAGTCAAAGCTGGCAGTTCTAGTCGCACTTAGTCAATCTTAGTCAGTTATTTTCCAGTTCGTGTGCGCATGCACAATATTTCAATATGACTGAGTCAAGCTCTTGACTGCAAAGTTTGTTGGCAAAATCAAGGCAATTTCAAGTCAAGCTCGAACCACAGAACGGGGGTTGTTGCACACGTAACTCTTGTCCTGCGAGTTTCTGTGTGCATCAATCAAATTTGGAGGTATACTATGCATTTGGGCCATGAAACATCTTAAACTATCCCAGTATTTATCCCAATATTTATCCCATTATAATCCCATTATAATCCCATTATGATCCCATTATAATCCCACAATATCCCATTATATCCCATTAATGTCAACACCGGATTATTAAACCCATAGGCTGTTGATCATGGGAGGGGAAGTTGTCAACAAATCCCGATGGCCGTGTTTCATGTCCAAGTTTGGTGGTTTGATAGCAAGAACAAGTTCAGCTTGATTAGAGAAAACATCATTTAGCCGGATATCTTGCCACTCAACAACTCATGTTACCGTTGGATTTATGCAGTTTTACCACGGTTTTACCACTATTTATCTGGTTGGTGGTTTGGAACATTTTTCATTTGTTTATAATATGTGGTATATTCCTTCCCATTGACTAATATTTTTCAAGATGGTTATTGCACCACCAACCAGTTATGTAGTGGATTGAAATCTCTATTTTTGTTCCTTCTGAAAATTTGATTCCCCCACGAACAAACAGGATCATAGCAGGTTCTACCAGCTGCAGTTTGAGGTTTGTAGAAACTGTGGTTGGTTTGTGGGTAGTGTGGTTTGCATCAGTTCCCATCGATGAGACCGTGTCGCAGCCTGGACTCACTGTGGACTGGACAGTTTGGTAAGACATCACTAATGTTGTCTCAAAATGGGGTACCCTCTGGTAGACGTTAACAACAAACTATGGGAAATCCACCATTTGTAATAGGTAAATCATGGTAAATCCACTATTTCAATGGGCCATTTTGAGTAGCTATGTAAACGTTTACCAGAGGGCATGCTTCGAATTTCCGCAGCTTAGTATCAGTCTCCCTAATATTTACTGTAACGACCTTGAGCTGGAATATCCTCACATTTTGAGACAACATCAGTTTATTGCTGAGCAAAACCCGTCGAAGTGGATTGTTAAACAATGGTAAATACTAAAAAGAACATAGCTAAGGCCCATGACATTTAAACCACCAAACATACTCAGATAAATCCAAAAGCACAATTTCCCCCAAAACACTAGGTAAAATGACATCTAGTACTCTTTTAGATTCAAACAGGGATCCGACTGACTTGGCCTATACCCAGAAGCAGGGAAGAGTCACCAAAATGGCCTTTTTCAAAATGTGGTTGCTGTAAATCCAGATGTGGGTCAATGTGTTGCATGTGTACTTGAGCACTTTGTACTTGATAATTATGATTATATATATACACACATCATGTGATATATATATACATTATTCTATGATATAAAATTGATATACTATACAGTAATTATAATGATATGTATATATATATACGATTTAAAGAGGCACATTCTATACATACAGCAGCTTAAAGAACAGTGCATGGGCTCAGGCTGGCCCCCCTGATGGTTCACATCTTGGTCGTGGCAAAGTGGGCGACGACGTCACTCGCCATGGACCCCTGTCATCCCTACAGTAAGGGGCTGTCATCGTACACAATCCAAAGGGAAGGAACATTTGGGACCTACTCTCTGGTAAATTAACATAAGTATGGAAAATCACCATTTTTAATGGATAGATCCACTATAAATGGCCATTTTCAATAGCTATGTTAGTTTACCAGAGGGTAACCAACAAAGAAGTTCTTGATTTGTGATTTGTGATTTGTGAAGTTGGTTGATAGCTAAGGCTAACCATCACACACTTATGGTGGATATATCTATACGCAGATGGGGTTAACGTTATAAAGTAAAGAATATACGTGGGGGCGACCCCGGTATCACCTGCTATGGTCAAAACGAAAAAAGATCCGTAAGGTCAGGACCTTCACTACAGAGAGGTTTCCGCCAAAACACAATGGTTAATAATGGTTAGAAACGGTTTATAATGGTTAATGATGGATAAAAATAATGGATATTAGATAATATAATATTAATATCTGGTTGGTGCTTTGGAACCAGATATGAATCACATGAACTAACCATATCTTAAGCAGATATTAAAAGCCGGATGTACTAACCAAACTGGTTGGTGCTTTGGAACATGTTTTTTTTCCATTAATATTGGGAGTTTCATCATCCCAACTGACGAACACATATATTTTTCAGAGGGGTAGGGCTCAACCACCAACCAGTATATCATGTTTTGAACATCTCTCATTCTTTTTCTTTTCCGTTCAACATGACCAAATAACTTGGCTGATGTCGGAGTCCATTCATGGATACCTCCATATGTTTTTTTGTTGGGATGTTGACCCCCAATCACTTCACGGTGCACGGTGCGGATGGATTGAAAGCAACGGCAACGATGTTGGGGCCAGAATTGGATCTGGATTCGAGGATGTCCCATCCAAATGCTTCACGTGTTTCTCACCGTGTTTTCTGGAGAGATGGTTTGATAACAAAAAGTTGGCCAAGTGCGGTCTCCTGAAACAAGGCTGGGAAAACCGATGACACTATGTGCAAAACCAGGTATACTTCAGGTAGCAGTACTTTTGAACAGCAGTTTAGCAGTTTCATTGCGCCCTCACTACCTTCCGGGAGCTGTGATTGTGATGTAATAGACATTCAAAACTGGCTGTGAGATGCTGATTTCTTCCTCTTCCACGTCGCTGGAGTCAGAAAAATGCTCAACTTCAGCACATGTCAACCCCCTGAAGTCTCAAGTGAAAATTCCAAACATGAATTTCACACCAACTCCCCTCAAAAACATTGAAGATTCGCAGGAAAGCCCCAAAAGTGAAGCCTTTCAAGTCATGAAACCATTGAGGTCTTAGGCGCACTGAAAGAATTGGGCGCTAGGGCCCCAGCTGGGGAGGCTATGTCCATAGGTGGTGCTTGTGGTGCCCCCAAAATGTCAAAGTTGTTGATTGGCGAGTGTAACTACAATGACTATCAATAACTATAGTGACTAGGAATTATGGTAGATGTATATATATATAATATATATATATATATACATAGAGGTTAACGGGGCTTATAAACCATCTTCTGACTGGACGTCACCACATTATTCGAATGGGTATTGTTACTATGTTTTTCTGATTTCTCCAAAATTTTGGACAAGCTATAGACTATAGATATCTAATAAAACCGAAAAAAAAAAAACATACCATACCAATTTGGTGGGTCCATTGGTACGCCATTCCAAGGGTCGTCATGTCTGTTCAGCATTTGGATGACTCGTTGGTATGTCGACTTTCCATCTTTTGAAAGCGGGAGTATGATCCCCATGGTTATAAATCATATTATAATGGTTTATAATGGTTTATAATGACACATACATAAACCATAGATAAACCATATATAAACCATATATAAACCATATTATTTTTCAGGGAAGTGCAACCACTAACCAGAACATGATATTTGGCCATTTGAGAATGGCAACATAATGGACATTTAACTCATTCAATGGTGCCCAACTAGTCAGGTCTGGCCCAAGAAATATTTGTTCTTGATACTTTATTGCTAACAAGTCATAAGTCATGGATTATGTGGCCATAGACCATTAAATTATCGACAACAAAGACAGCAAGAGTCTCAAAGTACCCAGCAAACAAGTGATAACATGCACTGACACATCTGCCGCGCCGTTGGCCCAGCTGCTGGCTGAGGCGGCGAAAAAAAATGGACGCCATGTTTTATATGTGGAAGTTTGTGTCATTTGATGGCTAAATGTCACAGCAGCAACATCAGATCTTCATGTGATTGCCAGTAACATCATTTATCAAGGGGAATTATCAAGCCTCGGCAATTCTATTTGTTATGTTTAAATACTTGGTGGATCATCCCACTATTCGCAGGTTATATCCCTGCTGGTTTGTTCAGTGGGATAAGTCGGCTTCACTTGTAATTGGTGTTATAACCTATGTAGTAAGTGGGATGATCCACCAAGTATGATTCAATATAATGTGGCCAACCCAGTAACGAACCATACCTCAGTTCACCGCGTTCTTTTGGCAAAATTTGGTATCGAATCACGACACGCGTTCCATGGCCGACTTGCCGATATTCAAAAGGTGCGACCCCATATGAGTTTGTCAGAATGTAGGCTACCCCAAAATTTGATGGCTCATCAAAGCACTTTCTCATACTTTCCCCGTTTTCAGATGCCGTGTGGATATTCCCCATTTTTGGGAAGCCCATGTGCCGTATCAAGTTAATGCTTGAGTTCTCACCGGTTTCGTAAAACGCAACAAAATACTAAACATGCCAAAAGTCGGATGTGTTGGCAGCCCAATTTTTCCATACCAAACTATCTTTATGGTTGATTTACCCCTTTAGAATGGTGATTTTCCAGTTCGCTATGTAACAAAACACCAGAGGGTAATTCAATATCACATTGTTGGTTACAGAAGTCCCATATCCGGGATCCAATCCCCATCCACATATTGACCATATATCAACCGTATAGAAAAAAACCAGAGGGTAGTAGACAACAACCATTTATATAACTATATAAATGATTACTATGGACCATTATTAACCATATATTGACCATATATTAACCATGTTTTTTCCCATTACCATCTGGTTATGCAAAAATTACCATTGGGTACAAAACATCCACCTCGGTCGCCATCCCTTGGACGCCGCCATGGGATGACGTCATGACGTCCAAGCGCAAGCGAAAGCGGAACTCGAGCTCTTCGTCCTCCAGTGGCCTGGTAAAACGGCGGTAAACACCGTATTTATTTGTTCATTTAAGGTAGCTATGATGTGTATATAACTTTATTTAATATATAAAATGTGATAAGATATTTTTGTACACATGTATATGTCTAGAGTCACCAACAATTATGTATAAGAGATTGGTACACATGTATATGTCTAGTGTGTCTAGAATATTAGGTGTACAACTAGATTTACTATGGTTAACTCGGGTTTGTCTGAATATAGGGTACCCGAAGATCCAAAAGAATATCATCAATGTCCCCATTTTTAGACAAACTTTAGACAAACCCACTTGAGTTTGTGATGGCTTCTGGGGAAAAAACACAGCTATGGATGATTTACCTATCAAGCATGGTGATTGTCTGTATGTATATAAATGTTTACTGGAGGATAAGTAAAAAGAGTTGTGTTCCTGAACAGGACAAGATCCCACCAACGGATTTTATTGGTTGGATGAAATAGGTAACATGTCACCATCAATACATGTGTGTTCTGTGCAAAAAAATGAAACTTGGCAATAATGGTCCATAGTAATGGTTAATATATGGTTAATATATAGTCAATATGTCACATCTTTTTCAAACTTCATCAAATTGGCTTGTGTAGACACAGTTTCAAAAATGTTGTTGATATAAGGCTGCTATGACGTGACTTGATCAAACAACCAGCCCTTGGTGGTTCATCTTACCTAGCAATGTGGGGATGAAACTGGAAACAAATCTAAGTTTCCTGGGAAAAACAATCTAGGACCCTGGAAAAAAATATAAAATTACTGGAAACATAATTTAAGGTGGTCCCCTGATCCTCTGATCGCCTGGTCCTCTGGTCCCCTGGTCCCTTGGTCCCTTGGTCCTCTGGTTCCTTGGTCCTCTGGTCCCTTGGTCCTCTGGTCCCCTAGTCCCTGGGTCCTCTTGATCCCCTGGCCCCTTACCCTCCCATCCTGGTCCTTTATCCTTCTCACCCTTTGATCTCTGGAACTAACCCTTTCTGAGCCCGAAAGCAAGCAACCTTGAATAGGCCACAAACCAACCCTCAATAAAACCTAAACCAACCGTCCTACATAAACAAACATCCCTAAAACGGACTGAAAGAAGCACCAAAAAAACATCCAAACAACTCCAACTAAGCCCTAACATTACACCTAAAAACCTGAACCAAAACTAAATAAACCTTAAAACACAATCAAACAAGCACCAAACCAGCCATAATTCGGAACAATATAACACAACCGTAAACATAAAGAAACACCAAACCAGCCATAAATATACCCAAATTAAATCTTAAATAATGCAATCCAAATGAACCATCATCAAAGCCCAAATAAGCCATAAAATTAACACATAGGCATGTTGTGGGCGCGCAAAAATGCGTGATTTAGAGCTCACATGCAGGCCTTCTCATATTAAAAAAAAGTGTTAGACATATCCTCATAAAATGTTGAATTTGCCGTGGATTAATCCAGATTAATCC
>Ga0126342_10001713_pt1 | contig 31924 bp, 25 predicted proteins | sample Cyp1metagenome_FD_92528 | JGI IMG/M metagenome (GOLD analysis project Ga0126342, IMG submission 92528) | Coral microbial communities from Lord Howe Island, Old Settlement Bay, Australia - Cyphastrea 1 metagenome | ecosystem: Host-associated > Invertebrates > Cnidaria > Coral ...
ACCATTAAATCACCATTCATATCCCTATTAAATCACCATTAAATCACCATTAAACATCATTAATATCCCCATTCATATCCCTATTATAGATTATTAACCATTATTAACCATTATTAACCATTATTAACCATTATTAACCATTAAATCACCATTAAATCACCATTAAATCACGATTAAATCACCATTCATATCCCTATTAAATCACCATTAAATCACCATTAAACATCATTAATATCCCCATTCATATCCCTATTATAGATTATTAACCATTATTAACTATTATTAACCATTAAATCACCATTAAATCACCATTAAATCACCATTAAATCACCATTAAATCACCATTATTAACCAAAAATGGTGGTACCCAAAATCCTCCAGCGTCCAGCGGCCTTCGTCGGGGAGCTCTAGCAAGCAACGAGCGGAGGTCACAACGAGGGCCCCTGGGGGGTTCCGGTGACCGGTGACCGGACTCATAGGCGATTCGACAAAGGTGGGAAATTACGGAACAAAAAAATGGCTGGTTGGTGGTAGAATACCTACCCCTCCGAAAAATATGAGTTCGTCAGTTGGGATGATGACATTCCCAACTGAATGGAAAAAATAGAAAATGTTCCAAACCACCAACCAGATGGAATCTAATCAACCAAAATTTGGACTGTGATCAGCAAAAACTTGGGTTTGATCAGGAAAAAGGCACATCAACCAGTGAAAATGGGGCTTCACCAACAGAAAGGTGCACTGAAAACAAAGCCATGAGGGAATGGCACGCTTGGGAATGCAAAAACGTCAGTTGAACAGGCGGGTGCACGTTGTCATCATCGGGACTGCTTGAAATTTTAGACTTCCACACCCAAGGTTCCATACATTCAGGGAGTCTTTTGCGGCGGGTCAAAATGCCAGTACGGCAGTGAACAAACCCCAAACAGAGAGAATTAAGTCATTCTATTGGGATGTTAGGGATTTTTGGGGGTATGATACTCACTGATCTTCCCAGGGATATTCATCTTTGGGTGATGCATGACTCTATGTTAAGGTTACCCAGGTTACCCAATGACTCTATGTCAAAATCATCACCTTGATGAGCGATCATTGATGAAAATTTCCAGCAAGTCACTAAGAGTTGTCGAAACCTTTGACAGCCAGAAGTCGTTCACCACGCGCCGCGAAGCCTGCACCGCAACACCAGCCAGCTGTGGTTGGTAGAAATATCGAAAGAAATCTGCATGGAAATGCAGTGAAACAATAATGATACAAGATAATGGCATGTACATATGTGTATATAATGTGTATGTGTATATATATATATATATATATGTGTGTGTGCACACTGTGTGTGTGCGCAATATGTAATTACATATGTCATGTATGATGTTTGGGAATTCCTCATATTAGTGATAATAGTAACGATGCTGATGATGAATGATGAATGGTTAATGGTGACTGGTGAATGATGGCTGGTGAATGATGACTGGTTAATGGTGAATAATGATGATGATGATGATGATGGTGGTGGTGGTGGTGATGGTGATGGTGATGGTGATGGTGATGGTGGTGATGATGATGATGATGATGATGATCTAATGATCTAATGATTCAACGATCCAATGATCCAACGATCTAGTGATCCAATGATCTAATGATCTAATGATAATCCAAGGATGATCCAAGGATGATCCAAGAATAATGACATATTATCATAATAATCGATTACGACAATGATATATAGTTTAACATTGCCCCTGCATGAAAAACAAATCTCCCATCCTGGTCGACGGATGAAGGTCTCAGGTCTCAGCCCTGGCCATTCGTGGCATCAGGTCTGGTGGCACAGGAGATGTGCAGATTCTCCTACAGTGTATTTTATAATATGTTACATAATCACCGCATCAGATTCAATATGAGATTTATGCTATTTATGTATTTGAATGTATTTGAAATGGAGTCATTTATTTATGCTATTTATTTGCATCAGAGTTATTTAGTTATGGATAGTTATGGCATTTAATATGCTAATAAGATCCCATCCTCACAGGGTTGGGCTTTCATACCGCTTCTTGTAGGAAATTCTCACCATCTAGACTTCCACTTGTGGAAAGGGCACCTTCTGTGGGATTCTGCATGACATGGCTAAGGAAGCTCTTCCTTTGCTGTGACCATCGGCTGATATTCGCAAACAACGGGACTGAAAATTGGAACCCCCCAAGCAATGTCAAGCAATGCCAAGCATTATAACACATTAGAACTATAGTTACCCTCTGGTTACTTAACATAGCCATGGAAAATGGCCCATTTATGGATATTTTTCCCATTAAAACCTCCATTTATAAGGGATTTTCCATGGCTATGTTAGTCATAACCAGATGGTAATGGATGTTAATGGAGTTTATAAACCAACTTATAACTGGGGGCACCATCCAGGAAGCATCTTCATGAACCATCAACAACAAAAACACTTCCCTAAAGGAGAACCAGGATGGCCCGCAAGGTTGAGATCCCGGACCGTGTCCACGTGTCGAAGCACCTGGAACGATTGGTCCATTGGGATCCTCCGAAATAGTTCACATTGGAAAACTGGTCCATACCTTCGTAGATGTGGAAAATCCATGAAAATCCATGGAAGATCCATGGTTTTCCGGTCGGACTGTCCGACTATGATCTGCATCTCTGGTAGGTTTTCCAGAATGTAAGAGGATGGTAACATTGGGAACGTAATTGGATCAATTTGTTGATGATCTTTCGAAGGGAAAGAGCAAACATGGCCCCTGCCGAAATTTCCGGCCCCATTGGAACCACAGGGACTAGCAGCAGATATGGACTAGGAACCTGACCAACTGATGTTTGGGGGAATCTGTGTAATGTGGTATAAACCATCATAAACCATCTCCAAAATGACCATTTTTATGGGTGGTGTAATCCCAAATGATAGGTTTCTTCTTGGGTTTTTTAAATATCTTTGACGCCAGAGACTCAACTGGGAGAGATGGGTGGACAACTGGGCCAACCAAAAAATCCCGGACCATGGTCGATTTCAGTGGGAAGTGATTTGGCAATCTCGGACCCCAATAAATTCACCTTTTTTGGGCCATGAAATATGCACCAGTGACTGGGAGGCACCATCATTTTCCCATCGAAAGCCAGGTGTAAAATTCCAGCAAATTCCTAGCCATTAATGGCAGTATATCCATTGACACGAGCCCACAAGCTTCAAGATTTGGGGCTGCCTCAAAATGTGGAAACAATTTTGTTGCCCCATACCCATCAATATAAGCCAGTAACCAAAGCAAGAGCATCAAATCAAAAGTATCCAAAAAACAAGCGGATCTAAATGGACTATTCTATTCCTGGTCGATACCCACAACGAGTTCAACGTGTTCGCGCTTGGCACCCTGTAGACATAGTGCAGAATCTCTTCCTCCGTAAAGAAGCGACGGGCGAAGTGTGATGCCCTCGCCGCCTCCGAAGGCCAGGGGAGATGAAATTCACTCCGTGCAGAGTTCATCTGGGGAAACACAGAGATTTGGGAAAAAATATGCGGAATATATTAAAGGAAAATACCTGAAAATACTGGGATACAGTACCAGTCTCATACAGTTTTAGAGGTTTTAATGTGTAAAACCCAAGTGCCAATGATATCTAGAGTCAAATCTGGATGATTCTCAAAGATTTCTTTGCGATTCAACGTTTTAGAAATCAACCAGCAGCGAAGCAACGGCAGGCCCAGGGCACTTTTCATCAAATCCCTGGCGTCGTTTTTTTCACATCAAAATGGTAGCTGTTTTGATATAAAGCTGGATCTTCATCCCCCAAAAAACTGTTATTTTTTGGTGAAAAATAGACCATTTTTTCATAACAGTTTTGGTCAAACATGTTATGTGAAAAATGGTCATGGTATTTAGAATTTTGGGTCTCTCACATGTTGTGAAATCCATGGTATTTTCCATGGTATTTTCCAGAAAATGGATGGTGTCACATGTTTTGACCCATCTCCAAAAATCCATCTGACTATTGGATTAAAACCGACCCAAAATCTTATGTGGCCTGAATCCCCACCTGTGCTGGTCAAGATCTACATTTAAAAAATCAAGATCGACATTTAAAAAATCGGAAAACAACATGGAAAATTCATGTTGGACTGTCATAGAATTACACATGTATCAACAGAAGAACTTTAAGCTATGAGTTTCCGACTTTCTCTCAGAAGTGTTGACCCCCAATTTCAGCCACATATATTTTTCATATCATCTGCAGCCCTGCAACCGAGGAACCATGGCCCTGCAGGCATCATTGTTGGCACGGGCCCATTCCACTTTCTCAACCAGGTCACCTTGGCCACAGAGATCCAAGGGGATCCAAGGGGCGGCCACCAAGGGGATGGGTATTGATGGTTCAAAATATGACTGATTTGACCATATGTTCCAATATGTTCCAATAAAAACATGGTGGGGTGTGGTTGGGGTACCAGTGAGCTTTGAAGAACCCGATTCTGTCTCTGGAAGAAAATGGTACTGAAAACTTGCCAAAATCGATGGTCCCAATGATCTTAATTAACTTTTGGTCCCTACCCAAATCTGTCCCACAAAACCATGAGAGCCTGCTTGTTGAGAGTCTGTGGCCCCATTGAAATAGATCAATATCCAGGGATTGATCGTAATTACTGCTTGTATCCGCTTGTACTTATACTGGCTTCAAACTCAGAATCTCCTTGATTTTCCTAGAGTTCTCTATTCCAAGATATTCCTCCACATTCGTTTCACGTGGCAGACGTGGCACTTACGGCACTGGGCGGGCTCTGGTGGCGCACCGGGTTCTCAGCTGACGCCGTGGACGCCATTTGTTGCTTCTCATTTCAAATAGTCGTCCATTACAAATTATGGCCAGTCATGGCCAGTCTTGTAGACCCTCAAAAAAAAATAGATAAGTTGTTGGTTAGTAATGCATCCCAAGTTGAATCGCAACTTGGATTAAGCCGTTAAAAGTTTACTCATCTAATATCATCTAATTGGTTGGTCCCAGAAATGCCAGAAATCTCCAGTGGAAATCTTCCAAGCTGCTGAAATCTTCCTTCACCGGCACGAAATGTTTCCAGGGCTGCAAAGCTGGAAGACCTGGCCCACGGCCCGTCCTCCGAAACATGTTTTGAATCCCGGAATCCCTGTGGATCCAGCTGGATCCTCAGGACATATTTGGGGTATGAAAAAATGGCATTTATGGGGCTCACCATGGCTCACCTTCGAAAGTATTTCAATCTCGGCATGGAAAGGTTTAGAGTTTTTCGTGTCCGAAGGCATGTTGGTTGGATTCCCCATGTTGGCTCTCGCTTGAACTTCCTTTGGAATGATCCTTTGGAGATTCCACCATTGTCCGCACCGAAAGGCAGCAAGGGCGTGATTTGCTTGAAGACCTCGGCGTCATCGTAAGCATCGCAAGGATTGACAATTCTAAAACCCAAGCCATGAACTTTGGAGCTGCTTGTACGGGCATGCATTTATTGAGCATATCTGTAATATGGCATATATCATATATGATTGTAACAAAAGTTTTGTCTCAAAAACATGGAATGCCCCAAAATCGCCATTTCAATTATGGTATGTTTTTTTTTAATGCGATTTCGAAGATGTTTCAACTGGGAGAATGGTCACTGAGTCCCCGAGCTAAGGACCCAGAGGACAGCATCCAATAGATCCTCGTGTCATCGATGGTGGACCCATCCTGAAAATCTCAAGCTGAACATAGCTGAAGTCAGGGGGAGGTTGATCATCAGGCATCAGGACTCGATGTTTTAATGGGATTTAATGGGATTTAATGGGATTTAATGGGATATATGATGGTTAAACCTCCTATCAATCGGAACTTCAGGATCCGATTCAATGAAGCTACGTAAACGTACCATGGTTTTTGGCCATATGAATTGTGGGGATATTCCCTGAAACTAAGGCCTCAAAAATAGGCCTTTAAAAAATGGAATCGGTACCTCCAATCAATCGGTTCCTGAGATGGCCAGTGTATGGAATGCACCGAGATCATCTTCGAAGAAACCGGGGATCAATCGAAAGAATGTACCAAAAACGGCAGTTCCATGATGTGGAAAATGCCCTGCTCTGAGAGATAGATCATCAATGATGGGCTCTGATTCTGTGTCTGAGAATGGAGTATAACCCAACAAAATGATCATTTCAATGGGAAAAAAGGACCAATAAAGTATCAAATTTGGATGTTGTCTACTAGAATTTCAGAGAAACCCGGTGATTACGACATATTGTGACTAGCCATGTGACCCACCTCCCCCATTTTCGCGTTAGGCTCTGTGGAGATGAGGTATTTGTAGCGCAGCTGGTCGCTAGGCTGCGTGTAGTCCGCCACATAGCCCCTTTCTTCCGCCATGCCACGAATCCTTGGGTAATGGTGGAACACCCCATAGTCCAAGCATGCTTGAAGAAACTTTAGTCATGGGATTGGAAAATCTGGAACATTTAAAAAAACATTTTTAATGGCAAAAGTTCCCTTTTAATAGTAAAAACCATGCTTAACCCAACATTTAAAGGAAACCCCCCATATTTTCATGGTAAAAACCCATGGTTTCCTGTAGATTGTCCCTTAAACCAAACCAATGACTTAGAGACTACTTCGATGCTAAGATTTGAACATACCGACATGGACCCTCTTCAAGTGGCAAGGCGTATGCTCTGTGGGTCTGTTGTTTCTTTTTAAATATTTTTTTTGCATATAGGACATATATATATATATAATAATAGTAGTATATTATATATATGTGTATATATATATACATGTTGTATATGTATAAAGTTGGTGCCAAAGCACTAAAACAAAAAAAGCGCGCCCTGCTTTCGCTGCTGGATAAACCCAAGGATCGAGTCATAAGACACTGGGATGTACGCCAACTTGGCGTCCACCAAATGCCTGCCGCCAGCACCAACATCTTCGACATGGAAACAACAAGGCACAGCCAACATTGGAAATATGGGGGGTACAACCAACGAAAAAAATGGGGGATACAACCAACCAACCAAAAAAAAGCAAAACTAGGGTGAAATCTGTTTTAAGAATTTTTAAGATTACCATCTGGTTATTTAACATAGCCATGGAAAATCCCTTAAACATGGAGGTTTAAAGGCAAAAAACATCTATTTCTATGGGCCATCTATACCATGGCTATGTTAGTCATAACCACCTGGATGTCCAATCGTCAAGGCCTGGTATGGCCTGTCCGATGTTGTAGCCGTAGCTATTTATCACGCTTTCAGCGAAAAATCGTCATGTTTGCTGTTTCCCCCATAATCTGAAGTGTTTTCAATCTCTATAATCTCTTCATAAGCTGGTTAGAGCCTAGTTTTTGTTTGGCCAGATTTCAATCCGTATCAAATCCTAATATTTGGATCTAGAATCCGCGTTCTTATGGGCGAAATCCCAATTTTTTGCTGCTCAAATCATCATGTGTTCCAGTCCTTTCTTCGCCATGTCTCCTGCTGCGATGATGTTCCTTCTCAAGTTAATTTTGCAAAAATGATGATCTAATATTTACAGGCAACAACCATGCTCCAACAACCATGCACGACCAATGTATGACCATTGATTTTCATTTCAATTGGGATTTAAGAAACGTAGAATTGTGATGAAAAACCGCTACAAATTGGACTTTCCCAGCTCTGAATTAGAGGAAATCACCAAAATCCCCGTACTTTTCTCAGTTTTCCAAATTTTCACATTAAAACCTCGCCGGGCCACGGATGTTTGCGTCCGATCTCGCAGAGCCGCGCGCGGTTGCAGAGCTCGAAGCTGCTCACTGCAGAACGTGCGCGACGTGAACATCTGCAAACCCTCCGGTAAACTATGGAAAATCACCATGTTCAATGGGAAAATCACCATGTTCAATGGGAAAATCAACTATAAACGAACATAGCTATTGAAAATGGCCATAGAAATAGTTGATTTTCCCATTGATAGCATGGTGATTTTCCATAGTTATGTAAACGTTTACCGGAGGGTACAGCCCTGAAATTTCGGAAATGGCAAAGTTCCAGGATCTAAAAACAAACACGCTACTGTATATAGCCATAGATGTTGGGTTCCATATTGCATTTAGGGGGATTATCCTACCCTACCCCTAGACCTATATAGATTTGGGGAATAAATGAACCATATGGTTCCCGATCTTTGCCAGAAAACCAAACCATTGATTAGATTCTCATGTTTGTTGCCTACATTAAAACCCAAGCAATAACAAGTACCTTGCCTTTTACAACCAACAATCAAATAAAGGAAGTTCACATGACTTAACCACCACACTAGGGCTTTAATCGGATTTAACTACAAACAGACACGATAAATAGTGGGCATATTGAGGCAAGAACTGGCACACAAGCATAAGTTGCGGAATAGTCCGCGTAGAACCATCCATAGTCGGGATCCGACCTTTGAAGATTGGACAGTTCACCAACAAAATGAAATGTTGCCAACAAATAGCGGGGATGTATATAACAAAGAAGAACATCTGTTGGGCTGCAAACAGTGGGCATGGAAGAGCAACCTAGCTGCTTACCCTGTAGTCGAACCACAAACGAAAACTTGCTACCTCAGGGTTGGATCAAACAGTGACGGAAGTAGTTGGAATGCTCCACATATATCCATAATTAGCATGGCCAAACAGGCATGGCTCAGATGTTCTGTCCCCAGAATGGTTAATATGATCCTGAAAATCACCAGCCGATCTGCATCGAATTTTCAGCTAAACATCCCCAAACCACGCCCCTCTCAGTTTCACCAGTGCTGAAGTTCCCATTCTTTTTGGTGAACTAATCCAACCTGGGTTTCTGGGTGGTGTTGAGTAACGGCGGAAGGGATTACACCATGTTTTCTCCCCCCTACCCTCTGGTGAACTAACATAGCAATGGAAAATCACCATTTTTAATGGGAAAATCCACTATTTCTATGGTCATTTTCCATTGCTATGTTAGTTCACCAGAGGGTAAACCCTCATCGTCTAACCCGAGGACGCAGAGGACACGGGTTAGACCCCACGGCCCGCAGCCGCACCGTTGGTAATGAGCCGCGTGCATCCGCAGGGCCCAACCCCTGGCGCCAGGACGGGAGGTAGACGGAGGTGAGACTTGGACGCTTCGTGCGGTGCTTGGTATGTATATATATACATATGTGTGTATAATATATGCTATATACATGTATATATATATACATAATTATATATATACATATACATAATATTGTATATATAATATTATATATAAATATACATCCAATTTCCATGGATGAGAGGGGAAAATCTAGAGGACACCATGATATTTTACTAGCGTGTTTAAGGGTTTCCAGGTTTTCAGGGTTTCCTGTATATTTTCCCATCATCCAATTTTGGGACAATTCCCTAAGAAGGACTTCATGCTCCCCTCAACTGTGAAGCATGTGTGTTTCGGAGTTTCCAAGTTTGACCATATTTGGCTCATTACATGGCGATGGAAAAGCCTTATTTCTGGATTATTTTCCAAGTCAACATTGGGATATTCCAATGTCTCATGAAAATGACTAAATTGCACCCAATTTGTGTGCTGGTTCATCCCCCCATCTGCATGGAACCATTCACATGTTTGCTTGGTTCATCCCCGTTTTGGGTGTTTGCTGTTGAATATCCCATGTTTGCTTGTTCAAATATGCCTAGTCATCTAGTCAAAGTTGGATCTCCATGCTTGATAATTATCGTAATCATTCCCATTCCAGACCCCAGGTGGCCCAGGTCTAAAAACACACTTAGCCACTTGAACAACTGCCAGGCGTCGCTTCCTCTCCTTAGCCAACCTCAGATTCCCTCAGTGTATTCCCTCAATTGGGCGCAACAACTCTACTCCAACCTACAAAAAACCAAGGTTTACCCTCCGGTAAACTAACATAACTATGGAAAATCACCATGTTTAATGGGAAATTCCACTATAAATGGCCATTTTCAATAGCTTTTTGTATGTTTACCAGAGGGTACCCTGCTTAAATCATGGTTTGATGCGAAAAAATCCTGGATGTTCAGTGCATAAATCCAAAAAAACAGGGCGAAATCCAGCTGTTTGCTGATTGAATTTCCATGGTTAAACTGGTTAAATCTCGAGTTTCTCCCCCCGTGGCGCCATCATTTTCTAATGGCTTGGAGCAATCCTGGCCCAATCAAACTTAACTTACTCTCTGGTTATTTGTATTTATTTGTTACATAGCTATGGAAAATCATCGTTTTTTGTAAGGTATCGGTAAACCATCAGATAAACCGATCCACTGCGCCTTCATTCTCAAGCAGCCCCGAGAAGTTGCGCCAGAGTTGCGGCCACTGCGCCTGCCTGGGGCCCACATGACTGTGGCTGGTCATGTCAGATTTTAAGGGGATTTCACAAACCAATTTTTGGGAGTTAACCCATTGATAATGGAATTTGGGTGTGTCTGAAGTAAATATCATGAAGATATCGCTAGGTCACGTTGAAGATATTTTTACTTCAGCCAGTGCTGAAGAAAGGTTTGGCATCCCCAAATTCCCTTGTGAAAGGGGTTATCAAGAACTAAGGTATCCCCACAATTCCAAACCCAGGTCCCAAACCACCAACGAACCATTGGTTGATTACTTGGATCCGATTTGCTCATGGCGGCACTAGATTCCAAAATGACGTTGGGAAAATAACTAGTTGATAAGTGTGATTTACCCTCTGGTAATTTGTTACATAGCTATTGAAAATGGCCATAGAAATAGTGGATTTTCCCATTAATAGCATGGTGATTTTCAATAGCTATGTTAGTCATTACCAGAGGGTAACCAGTTAATAATCGAAATTGCCTTTGTCTGAAAATGGGGTATATGGTCCTGCACCGTGGCCATCAAGAAGAAAACCCCACAATAAACCCGTGGAAATTTCGACCGGATTTTCCGACTTTGAGCCACATTTAGTATGAAAACATCCATTTTAGGATGGGGCTATGATGTTATCTTGCACATGTTATCTGACGTTATCTGGATCATTGATGCTGAACTTCATGATAAAGTCCAAGACAAACAAAAAAAACTAAAGAAAACCTCTGGTAATTTAAAATAGCTATGGAACATCACCATTTCTCATAGGTAAATCATCAAACTAAATGATTATTTTCTCCATAGCCATGTTAAATTGCTGGAGGGTAGCTTAACACATCCAGTTGCCTTGGTGCCTCTACAACCAGGGATCGATGTCCATCCCCAGCTGATGGATTAACAACCAATTAGACTGTGAGCTGCTCATGTGGATGATTGCTTCAAGACATATTCTAGTTGATAAATGTTGATTGGTTAACATGGTTAGCAACTAATTATTGATGATAGTTTAACAATATGGTTCTAGTTAACATGGTTAACATGTGAGTTGATGATAGTTTAACAATTGTGAGTTTATCAAGCACCAATTGATCATTTTGGACAGCCATCAACTATCATACACGAACGATATAGTCAGCGGCATCATCACCTAGCAAAAAACGCACGGTATGCGGAGCTGGCACAAAGGATAATCTGGGCAAATTAAAGTAACTAATTCACCAACCTGACATGTTACGTCGAGTGGATTCACCCTCCTATATGGGTGTTTCTCAAAATTGGAGCACCCTGAATTTAATGGTTTATCATTGTTTTTAGTAATTCTCCATAATAAAATGACCACACATTGAGGTCATTTAAGCCATTTTCGCACAAAAACTATATAACATCATAGAAACCATGATCATCCGCTAAATCCCAATATTTGATGGTGAAATTCCCCATGAATTGGCGGGCGGCGCTCGCCCATCATTAAATGCCTTGGATCACAGCTGCAGCGATTGAAACTGCGCATGCCACCGCGCCAGAAGAGCCGCGGCTCCTGAGTGACTGCCATGGCTATGGGATTGGTAGCTGCATGGGGTATAAAGATTTGGGCTGCGAATAAATCCGCCTACCCCCGGGAAATCAAAGATAACAATGAAACATCCCCATCTACGGATAATGTGTCCATTAAAACCTCCATTTTCATCGGGGATTTCCCAGCCTGCAATGTTTGATTAGCGGAGGGCAAGGATTATGAAAACTAGGATAATAGATCATACTATATAATTGTACTAATCATCTCACAGATCTATGAACAGTAGAGTTTCGACTAGTGAGACCAATCATCTACTTTTGGAGACCTATCATTAGGACAATGGTATCTAACTAAGAATATGGGGAGTAACATACAATGGTATAATGGGAACTGGCATTACCGGCTTTGTTAGGGGGATCAACCAAGTGAATTCGAGGGTATACCGGTATACCCCATTTGTTTGCACAAACCCAAATCCCAAGATGAGGGGGTAAAATCGAGGTTTTGCGTTTCATGTTATTCCATGTTGATATGTAGCGGTACCCTGTGCGGATACGTAACATGTCGCCATGTCTCGTTGTCGCGGGGAGTGGATTGGTTTTCAAGGATTTGGTCAAAGATCAACCGAGCGGCAAAGGGTTTCACCAGAAAAGTATATTTATGTTGATTACCCTCTGGTAAACTAACAGTTAGCTATTGAAAGTGGCCCTAGAAACAGTGGATTTACCCATTAAAAATGGTGATTTTCCATAGTTACGTTAGTTTACCAGAGGGTAAGAATCATAGTCCCTGGTTGTTGAGTAAGTGTGTGGAAGAATGGATGCCATTTGTAGTATCCCGAGACATGTCTTGCTAGCCTTGCATACCACGGTGAAAACCTGGAGATAGACAGGTTTGCTCATTCTTGTGGGGAGAAGGGGACCAAAGTCACCACACAGCAGGCTATCTTCTGTCAAATTAGACTTCAAACTATATAAAAGTCTGATAGATGGACATAAGAAACCTCTCTGAACCCAACCTCAGCGAATGGGATTCCATTTTCAGCTTGCACTTCATCCATGGCACTCACTGGTTTTGTTGCATGCTTAAACTGAGATACTCAGCAAAACATTAAACATCTTTCAATATTGGAAACCCAATGCCATAAACCTACCATTTGGAGATGGTTTGTAGAACCCATTTATATTTTGGGGATGGCTTCTGACATTGGGTTTACCACATTAACAAGGATCATCATTCATTCATTATCATTGTCAACCATTACTAAGCATTCATCATCATTATCAACCATTATTAAGCGTTACTAAGCAATATTAACAATTATTAACCCTGATCAACCATTATTAACCATTATCAACCATTATCAACCACTATCAACCCTGATCAACCATTAAAATTATTAACCATGTTTAACCGTTATTAACCGTGTTTAATCGTTAAACAAGCCATCAAAATCCCATCTCCTTGTCGTCCCACAGGATGGCTCCATTGGCTCCATCCAAGTCCCAACGAATCCGATCCAGTAAGGGGCCAATCAACCTGTGGCCCGGTCACCCGGTTAGACGGGTCGACCGGAACCCCTGGTTGCCTTGGAAACGCCTTGGAAAACATAGGGGAGTTCCCACCGTTTTTTTTTTAAACCACCTAAAGTAGAGGATTTTTAAGAGGATTAAGATCCTGAAATGGGATGGCGGCCGTCCCTGGAAGATTGCTTTGCTTTCAAAACCCAGAATTGAACAATCTCAGGATATCATTTTCAGAAGAACCCGGTATAGGTTTGCACCCTAAACGCCAAAACAAGTGCTAAATGGATGTTCATCCAAATCCGGGTTCATCCCTAATAAATAGGATACCCATATGCTCCATGCATGGAACATTTACCTACATGTTTGTCACTTAGGTGGTTTAGGTCGTAAACTTTGGCAAATAGACCACACCTGCATTGGGGATAGGAAAAAAAAATAGGTCTTGTAGATTCTTATAGTATTAACATGTATTAACCACCTGGATTGGTATAATCCACTCGGCATTGGCACCATTGAAAATTCCTGCCACGACGCTCGTAGGATGGCACTCGGAAGAGATTCTGCGCGAAGACCGCGCGCGCTTTGGTCAGCACCGGTACCGGGGGAGACTCGTGGTCCTCAACGAGGGTCAAGGCGGATCAGTCAGCTAAGTCAGCTACCCTCTGGTGAACTAACAGTTTGCTATTGAAAATGGCCATAGAAATAGTGGATTTTCCCATTAAAAATGGTGATTTTCCATAGTTATGTTAAATTACCAGAGGGTAAGTCAACGAACCAAACCGAATTGATTCACTAGGAAAAGATCCGGAAAAAGTGATCATCAGTGTCAATCTGCCACCGAACTATTCCCCTCCAATGAGACCATCCACGGGTCTTATTCGTTGGGAGTGAATCGGTGAACAGTTGACAAGAATGTTCACAAAGTAAAGCCACAATCTATTTCATCATAGTTGTATGGTCCTTTCACAACTAGATACAACCAGGAAACAACTAGGATCTGGTTGGCTGTGTCAACGCTGAAGAATATCAATCACTCGGAATGGATCATCCAAAATATGGTGGTAAGAAGAACAAATCTAACCACCAACCAGAGGATCTATTCTTGGATCTCCTTGTGGAAACCAAAAACATCCCAATAGATGCCCCATGCTAGAAATATGGTTTTCCCATGAAGAAAATCAAACAAAAAAACACACCTGAGCGGTGTTCAAAAGCCTCTGTCGTTTCATTCTACTCGATGGTCACTAGAGACAATGGATTGTGAGAATCCCCCCAACATATTGGTTTGTACAATCCCTTATAATAATCAACCACCAAGGGTCTTGAACCCCGTCCACTTGATCATCTTCCGCAAGGTCTCGACAGGTATACCCGGCCTGGTAAACATACAAAAAACTATTGAAAATGGCCATTGAAATAGTGAGTTTTCCCATTAAAAATGGTGATTTTCCATAGTTACGTAAATGTTTACCAGAGGGTAGTTCCTTTCGCAGCCCGAGCCGCATAGATATTGGGTGACACGAAGATGTCCAAGTCCGCCAGCAGATCCAAAGCCATGAAGAGACGCGTGGCACGGGAGAGGGCCTCGTCAAGTTACCATCTGAGAATCTGGCTATTTAACATAGCCATGGAAAATCCCTTATAAATGGAGATTTTAATGGGAAAATCATCTACAAATGGGCCATTTCCCATGGCTATGTTAAATAACCAGATGGTACATGCGATGGCCGAGCTGCTCATCCCACCATCTGGGTTATTTTTTTTAAAGGAAACATCAAGAAACACCAAGCTACACCAAGTCATCTGGCTGGCCAAATTCTTTTAGAAAAAAAAACACTACCCTCTGGTAATTTAACATAGCTATGGAAAATCACCATTTTTAATGGGAAAATCCACTATAAATGGCCATTTTCAATAGCTATGTTAAATTACCAGAGGGTAAGCTGAGTTAGTTCAGCTATTTGGGGCATGATTTCCCCGAATCCAATTCCCATCGCGGCTTCGTTTGAGAACACAATCTGGATCAGCAGCTGATCCAACTCGAAACACATCGCACCAAAAAAAATCATGGCTGCGTGAGTTTTTTCCGGGGTGGAATGTATAACATCATCTGGTAATAATATGAGATGCAAATTGCATCTAAATGCAATAATAAATGTGGATGTGCTGCTGTTCTTAATGGGATATATATATAATTATATAATATATATACATATATATTTATACAATTTTATACATATTTTTAAGACGTGACCTGTGAAGATCGAAGGATGAAAAGGTGCGATGATTGGCAAAAAAATGAGATTGAATTGCCAAACAACTTTGCCGGTCAAACAATCCGACCAAAAACATGTCAATCTGGGACCAAAAAAACGCAAATAATATGCAAATCATGGAACTTGAATTTGCAAAGTGAATTCTGACGATCAAAAAAGAACCACATTGGAACATAAATTTGGGACTTTTGACATAAGTGGATTTATACATCTGGAACATGCATGATTATACATTTTTCATATTTGAACATACATTTATATAGGTCTTTTTATGCCAACAAAGAGACAAAGTGGGACTTTGACCTGTGGGATTGAAGATAAACTCCCCAAGACTTGAAGCAGCCAAGTCTGCGAGATGGCCAACAAGAAAATGGAAGGTAGCAGTTAATATATCAATGGTTAATAGTGATTAATACTGATAACTGATGGTTACTAATGGTTAACAGTGGTTACTAATGGTGAATAATGGTTAATCAGGGTTAATAATGGTTACTAATGGTTAACAGTGGTTACGAATGGTTAATAACAATAATTGATGGTTGATGATGATAATTAATGGTTAAACATCAACAAAGTGTTCCACCAAGAGTATGATGGGAGCGCTGAGATCACCAGTTTTTTGGAACTTGTTCAGTAGGCAAATCATCTACAACTGGGTGATTATTCCCCTGATTTTCTATGATTTTAGATGATGTTCCATGATCTTCCATGATTGCCCATGATCCTCCATAATTGTCCATTGTCGCCTGGTATTGTCCCCAAGGTTCGCCGCTGGCATCTCCGTCTTTCAGCACCTACGTCCGTTGGTCAATCTACCCATTTTGGGATGGACCGGCTGTGGATGGGTATGGTTTTTTTGTTACATAGCCAACTGGAAAATCACCATTTTTAATAGGTAAACCATCGAACTAAATGGGCCATTTTCCAGTTCGCAAACTGTTAGTTTACCAGAGGGTGTGGTATATAATGCAAAAAAAAGGTTTCAAGTAAGATAAATTAATCGTTTAATGATTATATAGATGCCTTTTTTGGCAACCCCCCGTCATAGAAAAGTTAGAAACCTGGTTAAAATGGGGCAAACATCATCGAACGTTCAACATCCTGGAAACACGGCTTGTCTATGTCTTTGTTGGGGGTGCAAAATAGTTACGACCAACTCTATATACCCTCTGGTAATGTGTTACATAGCTATGGAAAATCACCATGCTATTAATGGGTAATCCACTATAAATGGCAATTTTCAATAGCTTTTTGTATGTTTACCAGAGGGTAGATGGGAAGCATCATCTGATCGTTTCATGTATAAATGACATTTGATTGACATGCTTCACGGCCGTACTGCCCACAGCGACGAACTTGGAGGATCTCATGAATAGTATGAATCGGATGATGAGGATATGTTTATCCAAATTGATGGAAATTGCACAGTATCATCTTAGGATCTGGGATATATCCCCAAATGGCCACTTGAAGAGGGACAAAAACGATCCATCAATGGAGTTAGATGTTTTCACCTAAATTTTCACACAAACCTATGTAAATATATATATATAATATAACTATATATATATATGTATATATCTGAAGTCATGGGGCCTACCCCCAATCATCCAGTTGTCATGAATGGCCATCACTTCGTATTGAAACCTATGGTGACTCGGGGATCCCCCATTTTAAGAAAATCCCATGTGACATCACATACAGCCCGAGATTGAGCCTCTATTCGCTGAGGATCACAAGTGTGCAGCTGGCCTAGCAGCGAGACCAGAACCAGCAAGGACTTTGGAAAATCATTGATAAAAAATAGGCCTTGTATATGGATATATATGGTAGGTACCTCCAAGTTGGGTTCCTGAAATTGCCATTGATACTATGAAAATGCATCTGATAACATTGGCAAAATCAATGGCAAACCATAGGTGATTCTCCTGATATCATTGATGTGTCCATTGATCGTCCCCAGAAGGTGGTGACTGAGCTAAGTTGCTTGAACTGTGGCTTTTACGGTAGATATATGATATATCTAATAAGATATATTATAAATATTATATTATATATATATATATTACATATATATAATATGATATATTATATTATATATACATATATATATATATACATATATTGTATGTACTGTATATATATATATAGTTAATGAAATTTATAAACCCATTCTAACTGGCAACCACACATCACCAGGGGAAAAAAAACAATCGCTGCGCCTTGGATGATCCTGAAGCGGCAGTAGATGTGTCCCAAGCGCTCCTGGGACAGACGACGGAATTGCCACATCTGCGCTCGGTGGATCAAGGGATTATCCGATTGGAAATGATTGGAAGACATCTATGTCAAGGTTTATTATATATACATAGTTATATATAATATATACATATAGATATAGATATAGATACAGATATATATATATACATAGATATAGATATAGATGTACAGTAGATGTAGATGTAGATAGAGGATCTGAACTTTCAAGATCCAAAACTACTTTCTCCTGGAGCTATCAGTCGCTCCAGGAGACATGGAGATTCCCCCCACCTGCCGAAGTTGCTGCAAAATGTAGGCTACTTTCATAATAATCCCTTCCCCCTACTACCTGAGGTGTTTATTATTTTGGGGAGGGGGGTTTAGTATTAGGCGGAAGGGATTACTCAATCCATGTCATCCTTGATTTTCGGAAAATGCTGGAAAATCCCAGGAATTTCAGATGACCAGCCCAGCACCAGCCCCCAACTACCCAGGCTGGGTCGGTTTCACTCCTCCACCTGATCCATGCTCTCCCTGCGCATCCCTGCGCCGTCGTTGGAGATCTCTCGGCGCATCCACAAAGGTGCCGGGGCCTGGAGGACCCTGCTGAAATGAACCTGGGAAACCCCTCAGCCCCGTGCAGCTAGACCCTCTAAGTACCCTCTAAGTACCCAAGAAAAAGTGGCAAAAGATGATAAAAGCACCAAAAATGATGGGGTCAAATATCAATTTTTATTGGATACTTGAAGGGTTGAAGGGTCTTAGCATTCTAAGGAGTATTTGATCGAGAAAAGTATCTATAAGGTGATCCTCCGTCATCCAGAAAATCAATCATGAGCCCAATGCTTCGTCACAATGACTCTCACAGTATATATATTATATACATGAATATGTGTATACTATATAATATAATAATAATAATAATAGAATGTATATATATATATATATTATATATTATGTATATATATATATTATACATGATGTTGAGATAACTTCCCTGACATTTGCCATCCCTCAAGACAGGGTCCATGGCTACTTGCGCGAAACTCGGATCTTAAAAGTTCATCCCCGCATCACTAGAAGGCCCACCTGGATGACCCACATGTGGAGACCTGAAAATGCTTGATGTACACCCCAAAAATCGATAATGGGGTACCACCATTTTAGGAAAATCCTATGAAAATGAATGATGTAAACATTGATAAACCATTTTTGGGGTTCCTAATGGGGTTACCCCAAAATTTTCGAGAAGGAAAATCATGATCAACATGGATAAACCACACGAAATCGCGGTGTTTGCCCTAAATGTTTAAGATATTTTCAGACTCCAAAAGAACTCCACATCTTGTGACGCCTCAGGAACTTCCAACGGCCTCACCCAGCGAGCTACCACGGTTTTTTCCATTCAAAAGGGTTGTTGTGAAGAAAATCTGTGGATTATCCAGAATTATCCATAAGATGTCAGAATATATCACCCTTGGTAATCCCAGGTAACGCATAAGATAGAAGAATTAGAATATGTCCAAAAATTACCAGAGTTCAGAGGAACAATGGCATCTCCAACCCAAGGTGGATAAAGCTGTCCAGCCGAAAATATCCGAACATGTTTTTAGAGGGTAGCCACACACTTGGACCGCCATGCCTGTGCAAGCTCTCGCAGCCTCTCACGGCTAAAAACCCCAATGTCTGGGAATTCAAATACGGAATAAAGGTGAGATAAACGGAACCATTGGATTGTAAGGGAGCTCACCTTTTCTGGACAAACCCACAAAACACCATCTTTCATTTTTTCACAAAAAGATCTGAAAATCAGAAGCAACGACAGCAACGACAGCGCAACGACAACGACCACGGCCTGCTAAAGCAGCAACGGGCATAGCTCTGGAAATCCCCATCGCTCCAGCAAACCCTGGGCTGAGCTGTGTTCGTGCATCATAGTGTGGATATAATAGCTATTGTTTGGCGGTTTGGTTTCATTGTAGATTGTACTGTAATATATTGCATATCATGTTAATATATATATATAACGTATACAAATATTCATGTATATAATGTATATATGATAGATTATGAATTATAATGGTACATACACATGCAATGCTCGCACATGTCAGGAAAGTCCGAATGCAACACATGTTGAAATAATCTTAAATATGTTGAAAGTTGAAATCATGATCCAAGCACAACATGTTTCAAAACAGGGGGAAATGACTCCAACTTACTGTACGAAGTACTTAGATCATGAACAGTCTACAGAGATTGGTGACAAAACCCACTCGGCAAAGACCATCAAAGACCTCATGAAATGATGGTAGATGTTGAGGGTCCTCATTTTCGAACATACTGCTCCATCTTGTAGAGTAGATGTTCTTCAGGCAGAATCCTAATATCATCCAAACATATCCAAACTGTCATGAGCCACGATGATGTATTTTCCCCCCAACGATGGTGTCACGGCTGCACCAATGCCGGATGATCTAACCAAGCATCCCATCATCCTTGGTGCCACCTGGGTCCATCGGAACCATCGGAACATCTCTGACTTCCAGATACTTCCAGCAGTCAGATTCTCTCAAAGCGCATTCAAAAAACAAAGCTGGAACTTCAAGAATCATCCAAAAAAATCTAAAAATCATCCAAAATCATCAAAAAGAAAATCATTATTTAAAAAAATCGTCAAAAAAAAAAAACACGTTAAAAAATCTCAGTTTCTGCATGGAAGTCCCGAGTCCCCCATGGAACGGTGCCTGTCAGGCCATCGCCCGACCAGCCCATGCCACAGCAGAGCTTGTGAAGCAGGTCGTCCTGGTAAGAACCGGTGCAATGGTGGTTAATGGTGGTTAATGGAGGTTATTAATGGCTAATAGTGAATTAATGGTGATTTACATGAATACCCATAATATACCCTCTGGTTATGACTAACATAGCCATGGTTAAGCCATGGCCCTAATCGAAATAGATGGTTTACCTATTAAAGATTTGGTGATTTTCCATGGCTATGTTAAATAACCAGAGGGTAAAACCTCATTTCTCCAGTCTATGTATAAGATTGTATAAGATTGTACAAGGCTAGTTTGGGTGGCATACGCCATTTTCAGAAATAGAAATATCAGATTATGTTTGGCAATTATTCATGTTCCACCATTGAAATTGCTATTCTGCAGGTATTATCTGGTAATACAATCCTTTTCAGAAACTGATATATCAACATGTTTTGCTATTCTGGCCATGTTGACATGATAGTATCAGATACCCTATAGGGAAACTATTGGAAAACAATGACAAAGTGGATGGAATCGGGTACCCTATTTCAGACAAAACCATGGTTGGGTGAACTTCCTACCAGCTCCCCTTCGGTGTCCAACATGGCTGGTCAATGGATAACGTAGCACTGAACCAAAGACACGTTTGGCACTGCTTTCCCACTGCAATGTCATTACAACAAACAAAAACGTTTGTTAAAGATGCAAACCAACCAAGAACGGGACCTAATGCACGGTCTATCATGTGTTCTATGAAAAAACTTCCGTCGAGAACACCAAAAAATTGAGAGCATTCATGAGGTTGACTTCAAAAAGCATTTATGTAAAATTTCGTTGTGTTTCAACGCAGCATATCCCTAAGTGAGTTTTTGATGGTTTATGGAAAATGTAAAAGTCATTTGTAAAAAAATGTGTGTGGGGCTCAAGAATTTTTGTATTAATAATCCTTTAAATGATGGAACTGCAGTACAATTCCTTCCCCCAACAGATCAAAATACCCCTCAGCAACCCATCATTGGGGGGGGGCCATGCGAGAAGTCGGGTCCGTCTCGCTTTGAAGCACCAGCTCCATCTTTTGCATACCTGAGATTGGCCCCTGGCCCCTGGCCCGGATACCATGGGATGTCCTGCTTTTACAGCAATTTTAGCGGGAAAAGGTTCAAGCACAGGGTTTTTAGGCTTGATTTGGTTGATGTTTCGGTGGAAGTCGGGGGATTTTGGATGGAGCTTTGGGATGATTTTGAGCTGAGATTCATCTCACTTTACACCAAAAAAAGGTCAAAATCAAAGATGTCCAAAATCCGAGTCTTTGCCACTAATTAATTAGAGTGGTTTGAGGGAGCCCATATTCATCCATGTGTAAAACGTGTTGAAAAGGATGGGAACTCCGTGCCATTCACTTAGTTATCAGCTGTCCTTGTTGAAAATAGCCATAAAAAATGGCTTGCTAAGTACCCCTTGAATATCCGATGATTTTGCATTGGCAAAAAAGTCAACAATTTTCCATCCGTTTGCCTAATAAAATCCCAGTAATCCCCCCATTTCTTCGCATCAAACTCTGGACAGAATTGATGAGCGGCGAAATCCGGCCAGGGAATCTGTTGCCAGAGCGGCCTGCCCAGGGAGACGCATCATCCACCATGAGGCCTCCCCAACTCGGTACATTAATTAAAACTTGTGATTTAACGAATTTAACCACAAAAAGAATGGATTTACTTAGGAAAAAATCGGGATTTAACATGACTTAACTATGAAAATTTGGGATGATAGTTGGTTTTTGAATGTTTTTGATAGGTTTCTGTTGGTTTACAACATCAATAATTAACACTAAAGGAGTACAGTATAGAGTTTAATTTACAGTTGAATGGTTTCATTGCAAATATGAGTTTCTTTGATGCAGATCCACCCACTTTGCACAGCCTCTCAAAACGGGCTCTTCAATGGGTGCTTGAATGTGCTTGACCAGCCCGAAACAGAGATGTCCCAGATCACTTCGAATGGATGACAGTTCAAAAAGCAGTGAAGATCCAAAATGGATAAAAATCAACAATCGCCTCGAAAAAGGCTTCCCCATTACAACATTCAAAATTGCAAATGATCCAAAACCATCCAAAACCCTCAACACCCCCCAAGTTGTAACTCAGTTATACAGTCATACACCTGTCCAACTCTACACATGTCCGTTGTAAACCCCACTTAACGTAGCTATAAAATGTTATAAACCAACTTGGCGGTTGTTTGGGCCCCTTCCTGTTCCCTTCTGTTTGCTGTTCGAGGCATGCGACAGAAGCCGTTTCGGGGTCTTTGCGAAACAGCACGGGCCGCAGCCGTGACATGCGCCACGCGCCCATTGACGGCGCAGCGCGGGTGCGCGCGCTCTTCGCGCTCTTCGTGGAAAGTTGATGGGATGCCACACTGAGCTCGTTGATGGGATTCGGGTTTCAACACTTGTGGTGAATTTTCACTACCCCCATCTGAGAAACCCTCAATTTTGGGGTCTGGATGGAGATATCTATTGTTGGGCAGAGGTTTTTGTCAACAATCATGCGGAGTTTTGTTCAATCAATGAAGTAGGGAAACCATGTGAGTGTCAAGGAAAACAAAAAAAAACGCCTTTTCCAAAGATCATCTTGAAGGGTGCCCATGTGTCATGGCTCTCATGTCTTTGCGATCAGCCGGAATGTAAGCAATAATCGGTCGCTGTGCTGTAAAACCAGTGAAAAAGGAGGGGCATGATGAAAACCAAAACTGAAAACAATGAAATGGCATGACATCAATGAACATGTATCAAAGAAACAGCTTGGCAAAAATGCAAAAGGACATCTCTCAACCTGGTGGTTGACTTTCCCATTTCGATGAGTCTCGTGACTCCTGTGCATGAATGAGCTGACTGACTGATTGTGAATTCTTCTGGCTGCCTTCCAATGTTTCACCAACCTAGCGGAAGGTCATCTTGGAGTCATTTCCGGTACGCATGTGCACTTGTGCATGTTAATCCATGAGGATAGAATTGAAACGAAAATGTTGCCATGCGTTGCCTTTATATGAATTTTCAAGAATCCGGGCAGGGTACCAAGAAACTGTATCCTAAGAAGGCCCAATCAAGGTGCGGGTTCCTATTCTCTGTGCTAAATGGGCATCGTCCATCATCTCCACACCGTGATGTTCCATCTTCGATGGAGATCAGACAAGCTCGCTGCGGAAGTGGCGCGATTCGGGGGGACCTGACAGTCCGTGCTCCAGAGCCTTGTGGAAGTTCCATCTTCTTTGGGAAATGGCTGTTGGTTAAAAATGGGTGACCATTCCGGACGTATTACCCGCTGGTAATTCAACATATTATGGAAAATCAATGAAAATCTCCATTTTTATAGGTAAATCATCAAACTAAATGGGCCATCTGTCCCATAACAAACTGTTGGGAGACCAAGTTGACCCATTTGCAAATGTAAATGAACCTCAGCTTGTAACGACAATAAACGTTGTCTTTATCGGGAATAATCATGGTTTATGTAGATGGTTCAACCACTATAGATGGCTGGAAATAGATGTTTCACTGTTGTGGCCCCCGTGGCAAGTTGGTTTATAGATGGGCCGCCTTGCAAGATTCTTCTGAATCAACTGATCTCTGAGTAGATAACTGCCCTCTCGTAATCAAACCTGGCAACAAAACACATCCGTATCTATCTATCTATCTATCTATCTATCTATCTGTCTATCTATCTATCTATCTATCTATCTATCCTTAATTCGTGAGAAACTTGTTTTTCTTATATGATTTGAGTCCATTTTACATGATGATCCAGCCATATCCAGTCATGTTTCCACCACATCTTACTCCAACACACTTCAACCATGGCGCCGCCGCAGCGCAGTTCAGATTAAAAAACAGATCCAACGCCACCGATGGCGCCATCAATCCGGGCCCTCAGCCACTGGCCTCGTGGAGTGGAGCCACTGATCATCACTGGCTATTCGGCTACCCTCTGGTTATTTAACACTTCGCCAACTGGAAAATCACCATGCTATTAATAGGTAAACCATCTATTTCTATGGGCCATGTTCCATAGCTATGTTAGTTTACCAGAGGGTATTTGTTGATCCCAGAAATGATCAACCGTCTGGATCTTTAGTGATGACTCATGAGTGGTCATCTAAGCATCCCTTGAAAACAACACGACTCGGGAAAACCAACTGCCGGATGTTTGATCCCCAAAAAACCCATCCCGATTTGGATCAAAATCCCGAAAAAATCGAATCAACAGCCTGGTAATTTGGTGAACCCTTTCCCTGAGCTCCCAGGCACATTCCCTCGACCACCCTGACAGGTGTTGATTTCTGGCACCAAAACATGTCGTGGCACCGAGAAAACAACTGGAGATACTTCAAAATCACCAAAACTGTGGGTCCAAGAATATCTTCCCAGATCTTAGAAGATCTTAGATTTAAGAATCGCCACTAAGATGTCTTTTTCAACGTGAATTGATGCGAATCATTCAAAACAGCATGCTTTGGATCATCTCCGCCCCAAGGTCTTCTCCTCGAAGTCGAAGCGGGAATCGGTGTACCCAATCTTCTCTAACCAATCTGTAGAGATTTGATGTTCCAAAAAATGTTGATCTGTCTGCCACAAAACTGCGCAATGTTGGGCAAGAGACTATCTCCGTGGATTTTTGAGGACCGAGGATTTTCCAGTCTGGGAGGACACCCATTCACTCCTTTTGGATACCTTAAAAAATCGTTAAAACCTATTAGGATGTCATATTTTTTTGGCAAATGAAACCAGTCTTCATAAATACCCAAACATCATTTTTTCATACCTAAACATCATTTTTCCATATATTCTTCTTGATGAACATTCATTAATTTTCCAGTTGTGCCTTGTTCACCAGTTGGATGACCTATGTCTTTCCCGGTGCACCTCGTAAGTGTCCTCCTCATCGACTGGCCTGGGAATGGTAAACATAGCGCCTATAAAAATGCTGATGACTGGGGGATGGTTTATGACATTGTTTATGACATTGTTTATGACATTGTTTATGACATTGTGTTACCCACATTAGTGAGGAGGGAAAAGATGAAGTGACATTCAGTGACATCGAAGATTACCAATTTCAAACACATCGTCGTTGGTGAAAATACGTGAAACTACAGATAGTCACTGTTCATGGATTATATGCTTATTGCATGCAAAGGGTAGTTGTTGATAGTTTTCGTTTCCCTATAACTATAATCATCAACCCAGTGGGTAGGGCTCAAGTAGTGGTCCAAACATCCTCAAAGCTAAGTTGTTTGCAGGGGGTGGTCTTGTGGATTTTCCCCTTCAGGATTACCCTGCAGCAATCAAACGTGGGAAATCCACCATTTATGGATTTGATTTGTCTATTGAAACTTCCATTTCTGGTCAACAGATTATTCCATAACCAAAACATATTATTCTGTAACAAAAACGTATTTGTTCTCCATTTCTAGGGAATTTCCCATTGCCATGTTTGATTGCCAGAGGGTTTTTGTTGCAGATCCAACAAACCGTCTTGCGGATGCTTGTCATCCGGCCCCCTACATCCACCGGTAACTCCACTGTCGCCCAATTGTCATCTTCAGACCCAAGACAAGTTGATAGTAAATCACTATGAGCTTGCTTTAAATCATCCAGCAAAAGCTTCAACTGAATCTAAAGAAAAGACTTAAATACAATCTCACCAGGGTATAACATGGCTATGGATCACCCCCCGGTCCCAAAATGTCCCGTTCATCGCTGATGTTTTTTATCCCCCCCTCTGAGCTCCCAGGCACATTCCCTCGACCACCCTGACAGGTGTTGATTTCTGGGTCAAAGGTGGCTACACTGAAAAAATGTGGAAAAAAATGTACCCTCTGGTAATTCAACGTAGCTATTGAAAATGGCCATAGAAATAGTGGATGTTCCCATTGAAAATGGTGATTTTCCATAGCAAACTGTTAGTTTACCAGAGGGTAGACGATTACTTCAAAATCACCCAAAAAATCGGTCATCTCAGACTTGGATGGGCAGAGGATTCATGTGACTAACAATGTCTCATTGAGAGTTTCATCGTCTCCCAGCCGCAAGACAAGGGATGGGTTTCCCAACCTGTGATGTGGGGTAAACTATCTCAGATCGACTCTCTCCCTATTGGAGAGGGATTGGGGGATGAACCATGAAAACTCCGTTCATCAGTTTTCCAACCCCTTTTTTTGGTAACCTACTAGGACACCATATTTTGGCGACCCGTCATTTCCGGTGTCTCACCTCATAGGCGTTACCAAGCTCTGGGTTTTCCGGCCTGAAGGGCACTTGTGAAATGACCCAAGTGGGAGGCTTCTGAAAGGGTGCCATCCGAAATGGTCGTTGAGTCATTTGGCGGGCCAGTGAACTGACATACGGAAAAGCCGCCAAGTTGTAGATCAGTTTCGTGTATTTTGTTTATCATGGTCCATGTCTACATTGGATGAAACCAACTGCAGGAACTTTGACGCTGCAAAATTGTGGCGAATTTGTAGTAACCTGTACCTATCCTGGCCTCAGAAAACAGGACACATGTCAATCTGGGAACGAAATCTCGCCGACCACATGTGGTTTTTCCTATGAAATATTCCACCAGCCGTCCTAAAAATCCACCGATCAACCTACAACCGGTCCCCAAAAAGTCCCAGTCCAACTGGCTTCGTCCCCATGGTGTCTCCCCCAACCCATCGGATCCCAGGGGTGAAAAACCGTTTTCCTTCCCCATGTTTCGCGGCCATACATGGGCTGGTTGGTGCTGACTTAACCATCTTGAAAAATCATGGAGTTAGTTCGTCAATGGGAAGGATGACATCCCATATATATAATATATAATATATACCATATATATATAATATTATATATATATTATGGAAAATAAAAAATATTTAAAACCACCAAGCAGTGGGACTATTTCCCTCATCTTTTGGACCAATCCTGCGGTCCGGCTGTTTAGCTCCCCCTGGGGTCTCGGCGTACTCGGTTTCGCTCGATGGCCGCAACATCTTTCGTGCCTGTCAAAGATGTCTCATGTATGATATCCTATGATCTATGCGAAGTCACTGTGGATCCTGAAACATGCCAAGACTGGCCGAGATCGGCCAGTCATCAAACCATACCCAGATGCTCCATGGTGCTGGAATAGTTACCTACATTTACCTCAAAAATTGCCCAAAGGTAAATATTCCATACATGGAGCATACGGGATATTAGACCCGTGGTATTCTTCGATTCCAATCAGTGTCCCAACCCCGTCGGCACTGAGTTCCCTCACCAGCTTCGATTGTTGGGGCCACACAGGATGAGCACCGCAGGGAGGACCTCATGGGTGACTTTGGTGAGGGAAACATTTCAAGTTTCATTATCACACGCCCTCCAAAACGGTGATTTCAAATGGTACCATCTGGTTATTTAACATAGCCATGGAAAATCCCAACCATAAATGCAGGTTTCTAGCTGGGAAAATCATCTATAAATGGGCCATCTATACCATGGCCATGTTAAACAACCAGAGGGTAGCCAAAACGGTGAAGCAGCAAATATAGGTCAAATCGAGGGCCTTCCTGAAGATGAAACCCCAAAGTTTCACCGAAGTTCCCAGCCATCCCATGGCAAGGTAAAACGCCACACCCAAAATTTAGGGTCTATGATTGGTGATTCGAATATCCCAAATTACTCTGATCATGCTTTTGAGATTCACTGGTTGACTTTGGATTTACCGATTTATCTACAGTAAATAGCAAAGCAATTCTATCAGACTATCAGAAATGGGTGGTAGAATTATGTATAAATCATCCCCGCGTTGCGCGGGAGTTTCATGGCATTGGAGGGATTTACCCCGCTAAATCGATAATTTATGCCATGGCCCCCACTGACAGGCTGACAGGAATCCACCAGAAAAATCCATCAATCAATCCATATGGTTTTTGACATTGCAAAAAAACAACATGAATCATCAGCCAAGCATGATGAATCAGTGATATCCACTTATAGTATAGTATTGGTATATAATGGTTATACAAGCCACAAAAATGGTTATATAATGTTATATATGGTTATATCATACTTATTCTGATCCCATAGAACTAAAATGGGCCAAACCTCCATGTCTTGTACGTTGAAAATGCCCATGTTTTATTGGCGAAATCCCCATGTTTTTGTTGGCGAAATATCACCTTATCTGTTAGGGCCCCGGACCACCAAGGAAGCGATACACGATAGAAGACTCACCACCAGAACGACCTGGTTCCACGCACGATTTTTTTGGGAAATTCGGCCATGGCTCAAAAGTACCAAAAAAAGACCCAATAACAAATTGGGACTGGTGATTTCTAGTATCAAAACATTCGATTCATTGGGATTGGAGTCCAATTATTTAATTATTGTGTGAAAGATTCATAGATTCATAATAATTCATTTATATGTATGTACAGTATATATATATGTATATATAATTATATATATATATTCATATATGTCAATGTATGTATAAATTTATATTTATATTCATATTTATGGCCGCAGAGCCAGGGCTTGACCAAATTTCCGGCCGCTGAAAGAAATAAGTTATATCATAAGCCCCCAAAAAAAACATCGAAAAGTACTAGGTGTGATATCATAAATCAGTAATGAGGTATCAGTTATATAACGTACATAATATCAGAAAAGTAAATCTTCGCTCTTTGAGTAGGAATTTATTTTTTCTATATTTTTTTGGGGGTTACAGAATGAAATTAGATGAAATCAGGCAAGATTTGTTTGCAGAGTCCGATTTTGGAGCCTCATTTAGACATGGTGAGTGTCGCAAGTTCAGCATTTCACAGCCAAGATATGTACAAAAAACATGAGAATTGCACCTACAAGGTGGGCATAAATCGGTTTACAAACTCACCGAAGTATAGATATGTCTACCTGTCCAAGCCTAGTTTGAACCACCCACTTTTCCACCTGTCATGGCGTGTTTTTTTTCGGTGGACATAACTCCCGGTGAAGTCTTAGATGTATGCAGCAGACAAATTCCGCGGGTGTCTATCAAAATCCAATGCCATGAGTTGAGGCTTAAATCGCCCATTTCTGAAAAAAGAACTTAGGCACTCATTTGTGACGTTATGGTTATCTCCAGAAATTGTGATTTATAATATATATAGATATTATATATATATAAATTCAACAGCCCCTGTGACCGGAAATTCAACGTCTTCCAGGCTCCGCACAAAGCCCAGTTTGGTGAAGATTTGCATCGTGGACAACAGGAGAAAGGCACTAGCACCTGCAGGAAGGACCCTTGGCACGATAGGTTTCTGTTGATTTAGAATTAGCTTCCCCAGGACTGATGGTGGATGTATCATTAACTTGTAGCTAACAACTGTCTAACAACTGTAGAACTTCAGAACTGTTGGGGTTATTCACTAACATTGTTTGTATTGTCTTGGTTCACTAAGGATGTATCTATAGTTCGATGGGGGTATAAACCAACTTATAACTGGCGGGCCCCATATATGGGGGATGGCCCCCCAAATCCTACGCTGTGATATCATCCAAAATGCTTAAATTGCTCCCCAGGAATGAGAGATTGAACCCATGGTTTTCAATGCTACAGATAGTCTAAGTTGGGATGCTTTGGGGTACCTCTACCAGTTGATATGTGGCCAATAAATTGCTAACAAGCATACTCATGAGCGATTTATAGAATGCTGGGATTAGCATCATTATATCATCGAGCATGGTAAAAATCTGGCTGAATTATAATAATTCACTACCCTGAAAATGCATCAGCAGCTGATAACAGAATATATATATATATATATACATATATATATATATACATAAATATTATGCGTGCTGTTGGCTAACAACTGTTGCCACAATATCAGACCCCATTCACCAACATTATCACAAATATCTGGGTAAATTGTATTAATTCACAAATTTGAATTAAAGCTATTTTGGGATAGTTACCCCATACATTCAAACCATCATTCCAGGCTTCCGTCGCGACATGAGGTCGTGATAAAAAGTTACAGCATCACCATCGCCAAAAAGATAGAAAAGTGTTTGCAGAAGGTCACAAATGTTCTTTATTTAATACTTATCTCCAGCTTTTCCAACTGTTCTATCTATTTCAGGGTTGCTATATCCAAATAAATCAACAATTGTTGGGCGCTGTCGCAGTGATCGGTCCCTTGTGCCGACGCCAAGGGCCGGCCGCGCCTACCGTTGACAGCGTCGAACTGAGGATCGAAAGCCCGATGCGCATCATCGCTTTCCGCGCCCGTATCTGGGCCATGTGGGGCGCCAAGGGTTCCGCAGAACTTTGGGACTCCAATGTATGGCCAAACTTCATGGGAAAAAAACATGACAAACTATCAAACCTAAATGCATGTCCCATTGTGATAAACGTGTCAGGGGTCTTGTGACAGAAGAGGTGCACGGAAATGACGTGGGGGTCTCCATGGACAAGGGACCCTGACCAACAAAATATGGCCGAAAATTTGGGGATAAACTGGGGCAGTGTGGTAAACCCACCCATCGATCTCACTGCTTTGACGTTTGTGACACCGTCACCAACTGGTAGAACTCAAAATTCTCCAACATCTGTGCCAGACTGGAAAAAACACGGCTTAGTCGAGCACTTGGGTATGATCTAAGCCTTAAAAGTATTAGGACTACTAGGAGATTAGGAGTAGCTTTCACCCCGAAAGATGGTGTCCACGGGATCTGAATCTTTGACCAAACTAAGGAGTTGAACCAGAGTTGGATCCAGATTAATGCTCCTGTAGTGAAACACGATGTGCAGATGTTAAAACTAATGTCATTCCCATTTTGACGATAAGCAGGTTTTCGTTTTGGCGTTCGAGAATCAGAAACAGGAAACCTGAGGTCTTGATAGCTCATGGCACCTACGTGACCGTTCCTTGATGACCAAACAAAATCGTCTCCCCTTGGCACTCCGGCTTTTCGCTTCTCCCCCTGGAGACAGGCAGCTCTCGCTCTGAAATCCACTGATTTTCACTTGTTTTCTCTCAGATCCTGATTTTACCCAAAAGGTGTGCCAGTGTGAATGTCTCAAAGGATTGCTATTTTGTGGTTTCATGTGAGCCATGGTCAATACTCACTATATGGTTGATGGTCATCCCATCCATAATAAGGATCCTTATAATGGTTATTATAAATCCCTATGAACCATTGGATGACTAGCCCCTATTAATGGTTA